>MDTG01085739.1_pt1 | contig 21675 bp, 19 predicted proteins | sample 811421 | NCBI WGS metagenome assembly MDTG01 (sample SAMN05326645, study PRJNA326480) | marine metagenome | isolation source: seawater | place: Pacific Ocean: South East | collected 2011 | reverse complement strand
TTTTTACTGTTTTTTCAATCATTTTTATTTTTAAAAATGTTAATGCTCAAAATTTAAAGATTATTGATGGGGATACTATAAAGTTAAATGGACTTAAAATTAGATTTTCTGGTATTGATGCCCCAGAGACAAACTTTAGAGGAAAAAGTCAAAAGTGTTTCACAGGCAAGAAACTGATAAATTGCGGAAAACTGTCAAAAAATTTCTTGATAAATGTGACTAAAAAGAAAAAAATTGTTTGTATCTTGGAGCAAAAACCAGACAATTATAATCGAAAACTTGGAGAATGTTTTATAGACAATAATAGCGTATCTAGAATACTTGTTAAAAATGGATATGCATTTGATTACCCCAAGTATTCAAATAATAAATTTTTACGAGAACAAAATTATGCTAGAAAAAACAAACTTGGGTTATGGAATATGAAATTTGATTATCCCTGGTTATTTAGGTCGAAAATTAGTAAAAATTAAAATTTTTCCATTTTAAGTAATAAATGGAGGCCACGCCCAGAATCGAACTGGGATAAAAGGATTTGCAATCCTCTGCGTAACCATTCCGCCACGTGGCCTAAACTTACCTTAAAAAGTATTTAAATCATTTATAGCGTTCAATAAAGCTAAATCTATACCTTTTAGGTTTGATATCATTTGATATAAACTATTTAGGGAAATATTCAAAAAAAATGGAATTTAAAAAATATAATCATTCTGTAGAGGAAAAAAAAATCTCTGATATTTGGATTAAAAAAGGATGTTTTGAACCAAAAAAAGGGAAAGCAAAAAAAACCTTTTCCATAGTGATTCCACCACCAAATGTGACTGGTAGACTTCACATGGGTCATGCTCTTAACAATAGTTTACAAGATGTTTTAATTAGGTTCAAAAGAATGAAAGGGTATGAAACTTTATGGCAACCAGGAACTGATCATGCTGGTATAGCAACACAAGCAATTGTTGAAAAAAATCTGGAAAAAAAAGGTATTAAAAAAAATGAACTAGGTCGTGAAAAATTTATTAAGAAAATATGGGAATGGAAAGAGGAGTCTGGAGAAATTATTCTTGAGCAATTAAAAAAATTAGGGTGTTCCTGTGATTGGTCCAGAACAAGATTTACAATGGATAAAAATTTATCCGAAGCTGTTATAAAAGTTTTTGTAGATCTGTATAACAAAAAGCTGATTTATAAAGATAAAAAATTAGTTAATTGGGATACTTCTCTTCAGACAGCAATCTCAGATTTAGAAGTTGTGCAAAAAGAGTCTCAATCAAATCTCTATTATATAGATTATATTATTAAAGAAACAAATCAGAAAATCACTATTGCAACTACTAGACCAGAAACAATGATGGGTGATACAGCAGTGGCCGTTAACCCTAAAGATGATAGATATAAAAGTTTGGTAGGTAAAGAGGTTTATATTCCTTTAACTAATAGAACGATCAAAATAATTACTGATCATTACGCAGATCCCGATCAAGGATCTGGAGCAGTTAAAATTACACCAGCTCATGATTTTAATGATTATATTGTTGGAAAAAGAAACAATTTAAAGTTGATAAATATTTTTGAAAAAAATGGCAAAATAAATAAAAATGGAATTAAAGATTTCATAGGTTTAGATAGATTTGAGGCTAGAAAGTTAATAATAAAAAAACTTAAAGAAAATGGTCAACTTTTAAAAACTGAACAAATTAATAATAAAATTCCATATGGCGACAGATCGAATACAATAATCGAACCTTTATTAACCGAACAATGGTTTGTAGATGCAAAGTTTTTATCAAAAAAACCTATTGATGTTGTAAAAAAAGGCAAAACTTCATTTTACCCTGAAAATTGGAAAAAAACTTTTTATCAATGGATGAATGAAATTGAGCCATGGTGTATCTCAAGACAAATATGGTGGGGTCACAGAATTCCTGCATGGTATGATGAAAAAAATAAAATTTATGTAGCCGAAAATGAAAAACAAGCATTAAAAATAGCAAAGAAAAAAAATCAAAATAAAAAAATTAAACTAAGACAAGAGACGGACGTATTAGATACTTGGTTTTCTTCTGCATTATGGCCTTTTGCTACAATGGGTTGGCCAAAAAAAACAGATGAATTAAAAAAGTTTTATCCTACTTCAGTTCTTGTTACAGGTTTTGATATTATATTTTTCTGGGTTGCGCGAATGTTGATGATGGGTAATTATTTTCAAAAATTAACACCATTTAAAAAAATCTATGTACACGCACTTGTAAGAGACGAAAAAGGGCAAAAAATGTCAAAATCAAAAGGGAATGTTATAGACCCACTCGATTTAATAGAAGAGTATGGCGCAGATAGTCTAAGATTTACTTTAATTTCAATGGCCTCTCCAGGTAGAGATGTAAAATTATCAAAAGATAGAATTTTAGGAAATAGAAATTTTATAACTAAGATATGGAGTGCTAATAACTTTCTTAAAATAAATAAATGTCATCTAAATAAAAAGATAAATCTCAAAAAGATTAAACTTCCTATTAATCAGTGGATTTTTAATGAATTTATAGAAACACAAAATTTAATAACAAAAAATATTGAAAATTTTAGATTTGACGAGGCAGCAAGGCATGTTTACAAATTTGTTTGGCATTCTTTTTGTGATTGGTATCTTGAATTTTTAAAACCAATATTTAATTCAAATAATAATTCTGAAATTAAGGAGGCAAGAAATTTTTCTTCCTTTATGATGTCTAATTTGTTGTCAATTTTACACCCATTTATACCTTTTTTCACTGAATACGTATGGCGTACTAACAAATATAATTACTTTCATAAGTCAGATTTGGTTACTTTTTTGTGGCCAGAACATAAAATTGAAAATTCCTTTAGAAAAAATCAAAAGAATATAAATGAATTAATTGATATTATTTCGAATATTAGATCAACCAAATCAGAGTTAAGTATTACACCGAGACTATATTGCAATATTATTTTTTTAGATAAATCATCTAAAATGAAAAAATTGATAAATAAGAATATAAAACTAATTAAACAAGTTGGTAGAGTAAATGATCTTTTGGAGCAAAAAGACAATAATAAGAATATAATAGAAATTTTAGTTGCTAAAGAAAAATTAGGGCTTAGTTTTGATGAAAATGTTGACATCCTTTCACAAAAAAATAGAATTTTAAAAAAATTAGAGGGTATTCAAACTCAAAAAGATAAACTTAATGCTAAATTAGCAAATAAGGCTTATTTAAAGAATGCTCCAAAAGAAATAGTTAAAAACGATAAAGATTTACTAAGAGATTTAACCGTTGAAGATAATAAATTAAGAAGTATTGTATCTAGTATTAATTAAATATGTCTAAATTTGATAAAAAAAAATTACCAAGCAGACACACATCTCTTGGCCCAGATAGAGCTCCACATAGGTCTTTTTATTACGCAATGGGAGAAACTGAAAATGATGTTTCAAAACCTTTTGTTGGAGTAGTTTCAACATGGAATGAAGCAGCACCTTGTAACACTGCTTTAATGAGACAAGCTCAGTCAGTTAAAAAAGGTGTAAAAGAAACAGGAGGAACCCCAAGAGAATTTTGCACGATCACTGTTACCGATGGAATTGCCATGGGTCACGAGGGAATGAAGTCTTCTTTAATTTCAAGAGAAATAATCGCAGATTCAGCTGAATTAACTGTTAGAGGTCATTGTTATGATGCCTTAGTTGGAATAGCTGGATGCGATAAATCACTTCCTGGTTTAATGATGTCTATGCTTAGATTAAATGTTCCTAGTGTATTTATTTATGGAGGATCTATATTGCCAGGAAAATATAAAGGTAAAGACGTAACTGTTGTGGATGTTTTTGAAGCTGTTGGAAAATATTCATCAGGAAAAATATCATCAAAAGATTTAAAAGAATTAGAACTTGTTGCATGCCCAAGCGCTGGCGCTTGTGGTGGTCAATTTACAGCTAATACTATGGCATGTGTTTCTGAAGCTATTGGATTAGCTCTTCCTTATTCAGCAGGGACTCCCGCGCCATATGAAGAAAGAGATAAATATGCATTTGAAAGCGGCAAGGCAGTAATGAGTCTCCTGGAAAAAAATATAAAACCAAGAGATATAGTTACAAAAAAATCTTTAGAAAATGCAGCAACAATTGTTGCAGCAACTGGTGGATCAACTAACGCAGCTTTACATCTACCTGCTCTAGCAAATGAGATTGGCATAAAATTTGATTTAATGGACGTGGCAAAAATATTTAAGAAAACACCATACTTGGCTGATTTAAAACCAGGTGGCAAATATGTCGCTAAAGATATGTGGGAAGCAGGAGGTGTACCCATGCTTTTAAAAACACTTTTCGATGGAGGATTTATACATGGGGACTGTTTAACGGTGACAGGCAAAACAATTAAAGAAAATTTGAAAGGAGTAAAATTTAATAAAGATCAAAAAGTTTTGAGAGAATACAATAATCCATTATCATTAGATGGAGGTGTAGTTGGACTAAAAGGTAATTTAGCAACAGAGGGCGCAATAGTAAAAATAGCTGGTTTAAAAAAACTACAATTTACAGGTAAAGCCAGATGTTTTGACACTGAAGAGGAGGCAATGGCTGCAGTTCAAAACAAAAAATATAAAGACGGAGATGTAATTATTATAAGGTATGAAGGTCCAAGAGGTGGACCTGGAATGCGAGAGATGCTTTCAACAACAGGGGCAATATATGGTCAAGGTAAAGGCGAGAAGGTAGCTTTAATAACTGATGGGAGATTTTCAGGTGCCACAAGAGGTTTTTGTGTTGGTCACGTTGGTCCAGAGGCGGCAGTAGGGGGTCCAATAGCTTTGTTACGAAATGGAGATATTATAGATATCGATGCAAAAAAAGGAATTATTAACGTGCGACTCTCACAAAAAGAACTCAATAAGAGAAGAAAAAAATGGAAACCAAAAAAATCAGAATTCGGTTCAGGTACATTATGGAAGTATGCCCAAACTGTAGGACCTGCATATCTAGGTGCTTCAACACATCCAGGTAAAAAGAAAGAAGTTAAAACATATTCAGATATTTAAATGAAAATAAGACCCGTCATTTTATGTGGTGGAGAGGGCACAAGACTTTGGCCTAATTCCAAAAATATACAACCAAAACAATTTATCGATTTTGGAGGTTGGACATTATTCGACAAAACATTGAAAAGAATTAATAATTCTATATTTGATTTTCCAATAATAAGTGCTAATGAAAAATATCTTAAACAGATTAAATTTCATTTAAAAAAAAACAAATTTAGAAAATATAAGTTAGTTTTAGAGCCTTTTAAAAAAAATACAGGTCCAGCTATCTTAGCGGCTACTTTATCTACTTTACAGTTTAACAAATTAGATCAACCTTTACTTTTTTTAAGCTCAGATCATCTAATAGAAAAAGTTTCAAATTTTTATAAAGAATTAAAAAGGAATACATCAAGATTAAATCACGACAATATCTTTATTTTTGGAGCAAAACCCTCATTTCCCTCTACCGAGTATGGTTATTTTTTTGTTAAAAAAAAGAAAAAAAATTTAAAAGTTACAAAGTTTATTGAAAAACCAAATTCTTTAACTGCAACAAAAATTGTTAAACAAAAAGCTTTTTGGAACACAGGCATGTTTTTTACAAATTCACAATCGATAATAAATAACTTTATTAAATATAATCCAAAAATTTTTTGGTCAACTTTAAAAGCAATAAGTAAAAAAATTAATAAAAAAGATAAAAATATTATTCATATAAACAAAAAATTATTTAAAAAGATACCATCCATTTCTTTTGACTATGCTATTTTAGAAAAAATCACTAATATTAACGCGATCAAACTGAATGTTTCTTGGAGTGACCTTGGAAGCTGGAGGGAGATTTTAAAGATTTTTTTCAAAAAAAAATTAACTTATTATAAAAAGAAAAATGTATTTTACAGACCATGGGGCAAGTACGTTAACTTATTTAAAGGAAAAAATTTTTTAATCAAGGAATTAACAATAAATCCAAGGTCCTCTATCAGTCTACAAAAACATCGTTATAGATCTGAACATTGGACTATAACAAGTGGTAAACCAAAAATTACATTGAATAGAAAAAAATTTTTTAAAAATTCAAATGAGAGTATTTTTATTCCCCAAGGCAGTATTCATAGAATAGAAAACTTAGATAAATTACCGGTTAAAATTATGGAAGCTCAATTAGGTTCTATAATCAAAGAAACAGATATCGTGAGATTTAAAGATATTTACGGTAGAGTTAAATAATTTCTATTTCAATAGGCGTGTGATCAGAAGGTTTTGGCTTTGATCGAGGTTTTTTATTGATTTTTATTGATTTAATATTATTTAATAAATTATTAGAAACTAAAAAATGGTCTATCCTCATACCATAATTTTTTTGCCATGAACTTGCAAAATAATCCCAAAAAGTAAACTCCTGCTTTGATTTATTAAAATGCCTGTAAACATCGTTAAAACCCATATTAATTAATTCTCTAAATTTTTTTCGTATTTCTATTTTAAATAAAGCATCGTTTTCGTATCTTTTAAAATCATAAACATCTATATTTTCTGGTATGACATTAAAGTCACCTGCTATTATTATATTTGAGTTAGAACTAAGCTCGACTTTTATCTTTTTATTGAACAAATTGAACCAGTCTTTTTTATATTGATATTTTTCAGTTTCTATGGGATTTCCGTTTGGTACATATACATTTATTAATTTTATTTTGTTTTTTTTAATATTTATTTCACCAGTTATAACTCTTGATTGTCCTAATTTATCTTTTATAAAATCTTTTTTAAGATTTAAAATTTCTTTTTTAGAAAGAAAAGCAACGCCATTATAACTTTTTTGACCGAAAATGTAAGAATGGTAACCATGTTTCTTAAAAACATCCGTAGGAAAAGTTTCTTCTAAAGTTTTAATTTCTTGAAGAAAAATTATATCTGGGTCACTATCTTTAATATATGTTGTGATATTGTCGATTCTGGCTCTTACAGAATTAACATTCCATGAAACTAATTTCATCAAATAGAAAATGACAATCCACAACCACAAGATGAGGAAGCTTTTGGATTATCTATACTAAAAGATTCTCCTATCATCTCTTTTTTAAAATCTATAACAGAGCCAGAAATAATTTCTAAGGAGTCTTTATCGATTATGGTGTTATCAAATACTATATCCTCTTTATGAACTTTATTATCAAAAGAAAAGCTGTATTTAAAACCAGAACATCCACCACCCTTAACAGTAATTCTAAAAAATTTATTCGTGTTATCTTTATTAATTATATTTTTAATTTGTTTTTTTGCTCGCTCAGTAAATTCTATTTTTTTTGTCATATTTAGCTAATATGTAGTATATATTTTTATTACCAATATGCAAAAAATTTTAAAAAACGCTTTTTCAAATTTATCAGTTTCAACTAAATCAAAAGGAAGATTTTATGCAGAAAAAAAAAGTATTTTAAGATCTCCCTTTCAAAGAGACAGAGATAGGATCATACACTCAACAGCTTTTAGGCGATTAAAACATAAAACACAGGTATTTATTAATACAAGCGGAGATCATTACAGAACAAGAATCACACATTCTCTTGAAGTAGCACAAATAGCAAGAACGCTAGCTAAATATTTTAAACTTAATGAAGATTTGTGTGAAACTTTAAGTTTAGCTCATGACTTAGGCCACACACCATTTGGTCATGCAGGTGAAGAAGCTTTAAATTTTTGTATGAAAAATTATGGAGGTTTTGATCATAATATTCAAACGATTAGAATAGTCACACTTTTAGAAAATAGATATTACGCCTTTAGTGGTTTAAATTTATCAATAGAAACACTTGACGGATTAATAAAACATAACGGTCCAATAATAAATTCTAAAAAATTTGATGATATATTGGGAAAAAATTTTTTTAAAAACAAAATTAATTTTACAAATAGTCCCTCATTTGAAGCTCAAATAGCATCAATTTCAGATGATATTGCATACAATAGTCATGATCTTGAGGATGGTTTAAAAGCTAATTTATTCAAAATTGGTGAACTTAAAGATATACCGGTTATAAATTCTATTTTGAATAAAAATAAAAAAAAGATGAAAAAATTTTCTAAGGACTTGTTTTTAAGACAAATTATAAGGGAAATTATTAATGAAATGGTAAAAGATATTATAATTAATACAAAAAAAAATATAAAGATTAACAAAATAAAAAAACAAAAGGATTTTTTGAAGTCGAAATACCCAATTGTATGTTTTTCAAAAAAAATGAAACTATTTGATTTAGAAATTAAACAGTTCTTAAAGAGAAAAATGTACTTACACAAAGATGTAAAAAAAAGGACTGATTATGGTAAAAAAATTGTTAAAAGTTTATTTTTAAAGATTAAGAGAAATCCAGACAAATATTTAAACAAAAGTTTAAATAAACAGAATAAAATTGAGAGATCCGTCTGTGATTTTATAGCTGGTATGACAGACAGATATGCAATAAATTTAAATAACAAAATAAAATGAACATTTTTGAGGAATATTTAAATAAGATTAATAATGTTGTACAAAATAATTTAAAAATATTACCTATAAAAGATTTAAATAATTTTAAGAATATTACAGTTGAAGTCCCACCAACAAAATTTAATTTTGATTTATCTTGCAATATTGCTTTGGTCTTGTCTAAATTAAATAAGATTAATCCTTCTGAGTTATCTGATCAAATTAAAGAATTATTACTTAAAGAAATAAAAGATTTCAAAAGAATTGAAATTGCAGATCCAGGTTTTTTAAACATAACTTTATCTAATAAAGCATTAGTTGAAAATATTAATAAAATATTAATAAACAGAAATAGCTTTGGTGCAAAACAATCAAATAATTCCTACAATATCGAATTTGTCTCCGCAAATCCTACTGGGCCAATGCATGTAGGGCATTGTAGAGGGGCTATTTATGGCGATGTATTAACTAACCTACTTAAATTTAATGGAAATAAAGTTATTAAAGAATACTATATAAATGATTACGGAAATCAAATTAAGAATTTTACAGAATCTGTTTTTTTAAGAATACAAGAAATTAAATTTAATAAAAAATTTCAAAATAAAGAAAATTTGTATCCAGGAGAATATATTATAGAAATTGCAAAAAAAATTCTTGAAAAAAATCAAAATGAAAAATTTGAAAATTTTGAACAAGTATATGATTTATTAAAAAAAGAGGCATTAAATCAATCAATGAACTTAATAAAATCTGATTTAAAAAAATTAGGTATTGAACATGATTATTTCTTCTCTGAAACAAAAATTGTTGAAAAAAAATTAGTAGATAAAGCGGTAGAAACTTTAAAAAAAGAAAATTTTGTTGAGGAAGGATATCTAAAACCTCCAAAAGGTGAAAAAGATGAAAACTGGAAAAAAATTAAAAGATTGATATTCAAATCAACTTTATTTGGAGATGACAGTGATAGAGCTTTACAAAAAAATGACGGGTCTTGGACTTATTTTGCCAACGATGTGGCTTATCATATGGACAAGATCAATAGAAAATTTAAATTCTTAATTAACGTGCTTGGCGCAGATCATACTGGATATATTAAAAGGATTTCATCTGCTGTAAAAGCCCTTTCCAAAGACAAGGTAGTATTAAATTGTAAGGTTTGCCAGTTAGTAAAATTATTTAAAAATGGAAAGCCGTTCAAAATGTCTAAAAGATCTGGAGAATTTATATCTGCAAATGATCTATTAAATGAAGTTAATAAAGACTCCATAAGATTCATGATGCTAAACAGAAGCCATGATGTGGAATTAGATTTTGATTTTGATAAGATTTTAGAAAAGAGTAAAGAGAATCCAGTATTCTATGTTCAATATTCTTTTGCGAGAATTTCTTCATTATTTAGATCCTTGAAAAAAAATTTAAATGATCAAGTAAAGTTAGATCATGAAAAATTTAATTTAAATGAAACTGAAAAAATTATTCTAAGAAAAATATTTGAATGGCCAAAAATCATTGATAAAGCATCGACAAAATTTGAACCACACAGAATTCCATATTATCTATATGAACTTGCAACTTTATTTCACTCTTATTGGAGCATGGGAAACGAAAATCAAAAATATAAATTTATAGAAAATGGAAAAATTAGAAATATCGAAACTCTTGCTATAATAATTCTTATTTCAATTACAATTCAAAGAGGCATGGGTATACTCGGGGTTTCTCTTCCTGAAAAAATGTAATGAATAAATTTTTTAATTTAATATTTTTAATAATTTTTATGGTTTTTTTTTTTAATATAATTAAATTTTATACATCAAGCATAAATATTAAAAACATAAATTTAAATAGAGGAAATATTGATGAAATGATAAATGATAAAATTTTTAATTTACCAAAATTAAAAAGTGACACAAACAAAGTAATTGAATTCAATGACTCATTTTCAGATGAAATTAAAAATGAAAAACCACATAATTTTTGGGATTTATTAAGATCGAAATGAAAAGAAAAGCTATTATTATAAGTATCAAAGGATTTAATTTATCTACAAATGAAAAAAATTTATTTAAAAATGAAAAACCTTGGGGTTTGATTTTATTTAAAAGAAATATAAAATCATTTAAACAAGTTAAAGATTTAATACAAAACATTAGAATTCTGACAAAGGATAAAAATTTTCCGATTTTAATTGATGAAGAAGGAGAGAATGTATCGCGTTTAAGCAAATTTTATAAAAATGATTTTTCTCAAAAAATATTTGGAGATATTTATTTAAACAATTCATTTGTAGGTAAAAATTTATATAAACAGTATATAGATAATGTAATTAAACTTTTAAGAAATATTGGTATAAATATTAATACTGTTCCAGTTCTTGATGTTTTAAGAAAAAAAACAAACAAAATAATTGGGAATAGAAGCTTTTCAAGTGATCCTAAAATTGTAAATTCATTAGGTAAATTATGCATAAAACAATATAAAAATAATAAGGTTGCAACAGTTATTAAACACATTCCAGGTCACGGGTATTCAAGTTCTGATAGCCATAAAGTTTTACCTAAAATTAAACTGAGTAAAAATAAATTAAACAAAATAGATTTTCTACCGTTTAAAAATTCTCAATCTATTTTCGCCATGACAGCGCATGTATTGTATACTAAAATTGATAATCAAAAAGTTGCAACTTTTTCCAAGAAAATAATAAGTGAAGTTATTAGAAAGAAAATAGGTTTTAAAGGGATATTAATTTCTGATGATATATCGATGAAAGCACTTAAATTTGATTTATTAACTAATGCTAAAAAATCTCTTGAAGCTGGATGTAATCTAGTGCTTTACTGCGCTGGAAATTTTAATGAGACTCAAAAGTTAGTCAAACAAGTTCCTTTTATTGATAAATTTACAGCAAAAAAAACATCAGAATTTTACAAATTTTTAAGATAAAATAACTTAATGGAATCAGAAAAATCAAATCAAATATCTGTAAGTATTCCTAATTATGATGGACCGCTTGAAGTACTTCTTGATTTAGCAAAAACACAAAAAGTCGATTTAACAGAAATTTCTATTACTATTTTAGCAGATCAATTTCTTAATTATATTAAGAATAATGAAAATCAAAATTTAGAGATAGCCTCAGAATATTTGCTTATGGCAACTTGGTTAGCTTATTTAAAATCAAAATTATTACTTCCAGAGTCGGAAGATGATGACTTCAAGGCATTTGAAGTAGCTGAAAAATTAAAGTTACAATTAAAAAAATTAGAATTAATTAGAATGTTATCCGATCAGATGTTAAAAAAAAAAAGATTAGGAGTACATATTTTTGTTAGAGGAATGAAAGGAGGCATAAGGTCAATTAACACACCCATTTATGATGTTTCTTTATACGAGCTATTAAAAACTTATTCAAACATTCAAATGAGTAAATCATTTCAAACAATCGATATTCCAAAATTACCTGTTTTGACAACAGAAGAGGCGATTAAACAAATAAAAAATAATCTAAGTAAAATAAGTAATTGGAAAAATTTAATTGATTTAATTCCAGAATATTATGTGAATAAAAAAATGAAAAAAACTGGTTTAGCAGGAATTTTAGCCGCAAGTTTAGAACTGACTAAAGATGGAACTATTCAAATTTCACAAGCCGGTCTATTCGAAAAAATTATGGTTAAAAATAAAGATTAAAATGAAGAGTAAAGATAAAAATAATATTATTACGTTTCCTCCAAGAGCATCTAAAATTGAAAGACAGGTTGAAGCTATACTGTTTTCAGCATCTGAACCTTTAGACGTTGAAACAATTGAAAAAAGAGTCCAATCAAATTCTAGTATAGATAAAGTTTTAGAAAAGATAAAAGAAAATTATAAAAATAGAGGATTTAACTTAGTCTGTATTAAGGGTAAGTGGTCTTTTAGAACCGCAGAAGATTTGTCTAAATTAATGTCATTACAAAAATCAACACAAAAAAAATTATCAAAAGCAACTATAGAGACACTTGCTATTATAGTTTATCATCAACCAGTAACCAGATCAGAAATTGAAGAAATTCGGGGTGTTGCTTTTGCTTCTAATACTCTTGAAATCTTATTGCAACTTGATTGGGTTAGACCAGCCGGAAGAAAAGATGTCCCGGGAAAGCCAATACAATATGCAACTACAGAGAATTTCTTAAATCATTTTAATATCCAGAAATTGTCGGATTTACCAACAATTGATGAATTAGGATCAGCTGGTTTAATTGACACCACAACAATAGATAAATCAATATTTGGAACTGGAAAATTTTTTAAAGAACAGTCCATAAGTGATAAGCAAAATATTTATGAGGATATTGATGAAGCCATCAATAAAGCTCCTGAAAAAGATAAATAAAGATATTTATTTAACCAAAATTATTGTATATATTTAATTAATGGGAAACATTGGTTGGACAGGCATAATCATAATTGCGATCTTAGTGGTGATTCTATTTGGAAAAGGAAAGATTTCCAGTATCATGGGTGATTTAGCCAAAGGAATAAAAAGTTTTAAAAAGGGTTTGTCTGATGACAGTTCGTCTAAAGACGATAACAGTAATAATCCAGACAATACAAATTCCGATAACAAATAATCTATAATGCCTCAAATTGGTTGGTTAGAGATATTAGCAATTGTAATAATATCTGTTTTAGTTTTAGGCCCAAAAGAATTTCCAATTGCCTTAAAAAAAATTGGTTCTTATGTTGGTAAAATAAAGAATATTTTTAGTAATTTTCAAAAAGAAGTATCTTCTGTAACTGATGATATAGATTTAGAAAAAGAAATCACAAAAGAAGTAAACAATAAAAAAAAAGATGTAACCGATGACTAATTCAAATTCTTTTACCAGTCATTTTGTTGAGTTACGTTCAAGATTAATAAAATCAATAATATTCATTGTAATCATATTTATCGTTTCTTATACTTTTGCAGAGCATATCTATAATTTTTTAGTTTCACCTTATGCTGATGCAGTCAAAGATGATGGTAATTCTCGTAGACTAATATTTACAGCCTTGCATGAAACTTTTATTGTTTATCTAAAAGTAGCTTTCTTTGCAGCAATTTTTCTTGGAAGCCCAATTTTACTAATTCAAATTTATAAGTTCATTGCCCCGGGTTTATACAAAAATGAAAAAAAAGCTATACTTCCGTATTTAATATTTACTCCAATTCTTTTTTTGTTAGGTGGAATTTTAGTTTATTATCTAGTAATGCCCTTGGCTATTAAATTTTTTTTATCTTTTGAAACAACTGGATCTGCTGTAACTTTGCCGATACAGCTTGAGGCTAAAGTTAATGAATATTTATCACTAATAATGAGACTAATATTTGCTTTTGGTATTAGTTTTCAACTACCTATTTTACTAAACTTATTAGCAAGAATTGGTGCAGTAAACTCAAAGTATTTAAAAGATACAAGGCGATATGTAATTGTTATAATTTTCACAGTCGCAGCTATATTAACACCTCCCGATCCAATTACACAAATTGGTCTAGCAATACCTTTATTATTACTTTATGAATTATCTATTATAACTGTAAAATTTACTGAAAAAAAAAAAGATGATAATATAGAAGATGCATAATCTTAAAGAATTAAGAAAAAATTTAAATTTATATTCAAAAAAACTCAAAGAAAGAAACGTAAATTTTAATGATAACCAATTTAATAAACTTGATATCTTAAACAGAGAATTGATAAATAAAAAAGAATTACTAGAACAAGAAAAAAAAAATTTATCAAAATCAAAAGATAAGTCTAACTTTGATAAATCAAAAAAAATTTCTGAACAAATTGATGAAATTATAAAAAATCAAAATAAAGTTCAAATAGATTTAGATCATATTCTTCATAATTTACCAAATTTAGCAGTAGATGAAGTTCCTGTAGGTAAAGATGAAAAGTCGAACAAACTTATAAAAAAATTTGGGAAAATTAGAGATTTTTCTTTTCAAGCAAAATCTCATGTTGAATTAGGATCTAGAAATAAAGATATCGATTTTGATACATCAATTAAATTATCTGGTGCAAGATTTGTTGTTCTAAAAGATAAATTTGCATTACTTGAGAGAGCATTAATTAATTATATGTTAGACACCCATACTAATAAATTTGGTTATACTGAAATTTCACCCCCTTTATTAGTTAATAAAGATGTAATGTTTGGCACAGGACAACTTCCAAAGTTCGAAGAAGATCAATTTGAAATTAAACTTGAAAACACAGAAGAAAGAAAGTTTTTAATTCCAACTGCTGAGGTAGTGTTGACTAACTTAGTAAGAAAATCAAATTTGGATATAAAGCAACTACCAAAAAGATTTGTAGCAGCTACCCCTTGTTTTAGAAAGGAGGCTGGAAGTTATGGAAAAGACACTAAAGGAATGATTAGACAGCATCAATTTTATAAAGTTGAATTAGTAAGTATAGTAGAACCAAAAAATTGTATTTTAGAATTAGATCGAATGTTAAATTGTGCTGAAGATATTTTAAAAAATCTAGAAATCCCTTATCAGGTAGTTCTTTTGTCCTCAGGAGATATGGGATTTAGTGCAGAAAAAACTTTTGATATAGAAGTATGGGTGCCATCCGAAAAGAAATATAGAGAAATATCTAGCTGTTCATCTTGCGGATCATTTCAAGCAAGAAGAATGGGAGCAAAATATAAGTCTAGTTCTGGAAATGAATACGTTGGTACATTAAACGGATCTGGACTTGCTGTAGGAAGATTAATGATAGCTTTGTTAGAAAACAATCAAAATAAAGATGGCTCTATATCGATACCATCTATTTTAAAAAAATATATGAATAATTTGGACAAAATTTGATTATTATTCTCTTGTTTAAATAAGTCTTTTATTATAATTATCCTCATATGGACGGTTCAGGAATAGCACAATTCATACCTTTAATTCTTATTTTTGTAATTTTTTATTTTTTCTTAATTAGACCTCAGCAAAAAAGAGTTAAGGATCATAAATTAATGGTCGATAATTTGAAAAGAGGCGATGAAATTATCACTTCAGGTGGAATAATTGGCACAATCGACAGAGTAATGGAAGATGATCGTATAGAAGTTATAATTAGTGAAAATGTCAAAGTTCAAATTATAAGATCTACGATAACAAGTTTACTTAAAAAAGAAGAAGTAAAAAAATAATTCTTTTTCGTGTTAAATTTTTCAAAAATAAATATTATTTTAATTTATCTTATATTTTTATTTATATCCTTTTTTTCAATTTTAAACCTTCAAAATGAAAACAATTATATAATTGATAAAAAAGTAAATCTTGGTTTAGATTTACAAGGTGGTTCTTATCTACTTTTAGAGATAGATTCGGCTCCGTTGATAAAAGAAAAAATTCAGTCCAAAGTAATTCCTTTAAAAAAATTACTTAAAGAAAACAATATTAATTATTCGAATTTTGAAATTAATGAAAAAAATCTTATTTTTAATTGCACGGATGTAGAAAAATTAAAAATTCTTTTTTTTAATAAGAACAATAATTTATTAAATCCTTATATAGACAAATATAGATCTTTTGAATTAGATTTAGAAACCCTAGATAACGGCAAGTTAAAAATATTATTTTCAAAATATGGTGAAATCACTATAAACAATTCAGCTCTTAAACAATCTATTGAAATTGTTAGAAGAAGAATTGATGATACTGGTACTAAAGAGCCAACAATATTGCAAAGAGGTGACAAAAGGATTTTAGTTGAGCTTCCTGGAATAAAAGATCCCGAAAGGATTAAGAAATTACTTGGCAAAACAGCACAACTTAATTTTAGATTGGTAAGTGATAATGAAGAGTTTGGTACTGATAAATTGATATCTGAAACAGGTGAAACACTAAATATAAGTAAAAGAATTATAATGAGTGGAGAAAATCTAATAGATGCTCAACCAAACTTTAACAATCAAAGCAATGAACCAACTGTATCATTTACACTAGATAGATTTGGCTCACAAAAATTCGGCAGAGCAACAACTGACAATGTGAGAAAAAGATTGGCGATAGTTTTAGACGGAAAAATAATAAGCGCACCTACTATAAATGAACCAATTACCTCTGGAAGTGGAATGATTTCTGGAAATTTTTCATTTCAAGAAGCTACAGATTTAGCTTTATTACTTAGATCTGGAGCATTACCTACACCCTTAACCATTGTTGAAGAGAGAACAGTTGGACCTGATCTGGGAAAAGACTCAATTAATTCAGGAGTAAAATCTTTAATTATTGGTTTTGTTTTGGTGATTTTATTTATGTTTTACAAATATAAAATTTTTGGTTTGATAGCTAATGTTGCTTTAGTAGCAAATTTATTAATGTTAATTGGTGTTTTAACAATTTTAGAAGCCACCTTAACTTTACCAGGCATTGCCGGCATTATTCTTACTGTTGGGATGGCTGTAGATGCTAATGTGCTAATTTTTGAAAGGATCAAAGAAGAGCTAAAGACTGAAAAATCTATTATTCATGCTTTTGATATAGGTTATAAAAAAGCAAAAATCACAGTCTTGGACGCAAATATAACAACCTTAATAGCAGCAATTATACTTTTTGCTTTTGGATCAGGTCCCGTTAAAGGATTTGCAATAACACTAGGAATAGGAATCACTACAACATTATTTTCGGCATATTTTCTAGCAAGACATTTAACTTCAATTATTGTTTTGAGAAAAAAGGATAGTAATATTAGTATATGAATAATCCTACAATAAATTTTTCTTCAAAGTTTAGATTAGCTAATATTATTTCTATGATTTTTTTTATCATCAGTGTTTTTACTATAATTTTCAAAGGTATGAATTTTGGAATTGATTTTAAAGGAGGTACTTTAATAGAACTAAGATCTGATAATACAAATGTAAATATTTCAGAAATAAGGTCGTCATTAAAAAAAATGGATTTAGGTGATGTTAACGTTAAGAAATTTGGAAAGCAAGGTGACTATTTAATCAAAGTGGAACAAAAAGAGGAAAATGATAATCAGCTAATTCCAAAGATTAAAAAAACACTAATTAATAATTTAAATGCGGAGATAACTTTCAGAAGAGTAGAAAACGTTGGTCCTAAAGTAAGCTCTGAATTGTTACAATCTGGCATAATCGCAATTTCTTTATCTTTAGCAGCTATGCTTTTCTATATTTGGATTAGGTTTGAGTGGCAGTTTAGTTTAGGTTCAATTATAGCTCTTATCCATGATGTTATTATTACTCTTGGAGTATTTTCTATTTTATCACTTGAAATAAATCTATCGATAATTGCAGCTGTTCTCACAATAGTGGGATATTCTATGAATGACACAGTTGTGATTTACGATAGGATTAGAGAAAATTTAAACAAATTTAATAGTATTAGCATGGACGAAATTGCTAACATATCTGTTAACGAAACCTTATCGAGAACAATAATAACTTCAATTACAACTTTATTAGCTTTAGTTTCAATTTACGTTTTAGGAGGGGAAATTCTTAGAGGATTTTCATTTGCTATGATACTCGGTGTTTTAATTGGCACTTACTCCTCTATTTTTGTAGCATCGCCAGTACTTAAATTTCTAAAAGTTAGCTATAAAACTTTAGAAAAAAAAGAGGAAAAAATAATACCTTAATTAATATAAATTTTGAGCGGCTACCATTGTCAAAAGCATTGGGAAAGACAAAAGTGTATTCACTCTTGAAGTCATAACAGCTTTTTTTAAGGCTATTGGCTTTTCTTCAGGACTCGCATCAACTAAACCTAATGCTTTTTTTTGATTAGGCCAAATTATGAACCATACATTGTATGCCATTATTATTCCTAACCACATTCCAATACCAATAGCTGTGTTTTTTCCTCCACCGCTACCAATTCCTAAGGTCATCGATTCATGTAAATAATTATTTAGGTATGCAACTATGAAACCAGTGACAATTGTTGCAAGAGCTGCCCATCTAAACCAAAATAAAACTGCAGGAGCTATAACTTTTGTTATAGCCGGTTTTTGTTCATCTGATATTTTAGGCATATTTGGAATTTGAACAAAATTTAAATACCACAGTAGCCCAATCCACATTATACCGGACACAACATGAAGATACCTAAACAACCAACTAAAAAAATATTTATCAAATACAAATCCATCTCCACTAAAATACAAACCAGCAAACAAAAGAATCGCAATTATTAAGGATAAATGTACTGTTTTTGACAACGATTGTAGTATTGAGATCATAATTCCTTATATCACAAAATTTTACCTTTAAGCAGTTTTTTTCATCGAAGTAGCACCAATTATTTCTTTAATAAATTTACCTGTATAACTTTCTTTGACATTCGAAATCTTTTCTGGGGTGCCTTCTGCTATTATTCTGCCTCCATTTACTCCTCCTTCTGGACCCATGTCGATAATGTGATCTGCTGTTTTGATAACGTCTAAGTTATGCTCTATAACAACCACAGTATTTCCAGTATTAGCAAAAGCTTGTAAAATTTCTAAAAGTTTTTTTATATCATGTGAATGTAAACCTGTAGTAGGTTCGTCCAAAATATATAGCGTTCTACCAGTTGGCCTTTTAGATAATTCTTTAGCTAATTTTATTCTTTGTGCTTCACCTCCAGATAAAGTCGTAGCTTGTTGACCAATTTTCATATACCCTAATCCAACATGTTTAAGTGTAATCAATTTTGATCTTATAGTTTGGATATTTTCAAAAAATTCACATCCCTCATCAACAGTCATGTCTAAAACATCAGCAATGTTTTTATTTTTAAATCTTATTTCAAGAGTTTCTCTGTTGTATCTGGCTCCTTTACAAGTATCACAAGGTATAAATACATCAGGTAGAAAGTGCATTTCGTAGGTAATTACACCATCACCTTCGCAGGTTTCACATCTGCCTCCTTTTACATTAAAAGAGTATCTTCCTACTTTATAACCCCTTGCTTTAGACTCTGGCAATCCAGCAAACCAATCTCTAATTGGACCAAATGCACCTGTGTAGGTAGCTGGATTAGATCTTGGAGTTCTGCCTATTGGAGACTGATCTATATCTATAATCTTATCAATAAGCTCAGTGCCTTTAAATCCGGTAAAAGCTTTCGGTACTTTCCTACTTTTATTTTTATTCAACATCAAATTGAAAGCATTATATAATGTATGTAAAATTAAAGTTGATTTACCACTCCCTGAAACTCCAGTGACACAAGTAAAAGTACCTACTGGTATTTTTAAATTTACTTTTTTAAGATTGTTACCTGTAGCCCCATTGATTTCTATAAACCTTCCATTTTTGGCCGATCTTCGTTTTCTAGGAATACCTATAAATTTTTTACCTGATAAATAATTTCCTGTTATACTTTTTTCATTTTTAATTATTTCTTTAACATCACCTTGAGCAACAATTTGCCCACCATTTAATCCAGCCTCAGGCCCAATGTCGATAATATGATCTGAACTTTCCATGGTCTCAATATCATGTTCAACCACTATAACGGTATTACCTAAATCTCTTAATTTTTTTAAGGCAGTAATTAATTTTTTATTATCTCTTTGATGCAAACCTATAGAAGGTTCATCTAAAACATATAAAACTCCTGTTAGACCTGAACCAATTTGAGAAGCGAGCCTAATTCTCTGGGCTTCTCCGCCAGACAATGTTCCCGATTCTCTTGATAAGGTTAAATAATTTAATCCAACGTTTAACAAAAAATTTAGTCTTTCGTTAATTTCCTTTAAGATATGTTGAGCAATTTTGTTTTCTCGTTCAGATAAAATATTTAATAAGTCATTAAACCAAACTTTTGCATCTTCAATTGATTTTTCTGTAACTTCACTAATATTGAGTGAATTAATTTTAACACATAAAGCCTCATCTTTTAATCTCATCCCTTTGCATTTTTCACAATTTGTTTCACTTTGATATTGAGATATCTCTTCCCTTTTCCATTCACTATCGGTTTCCAAATATCTTCTTTCTAGGTTATTTATTACACCCTCAAATGTTTTTTTAGTTGAATATTCTTCGTAACCATCGTCATAAACAAATTTAATTTCGTCTTCATCAGATCCATATAATATTATATCTTGAATTTTTTTGGATAATTTACGCCAAGGTTCTGTTAATGAAAATTTATAATGTTTAGATAATGATGACAAAGTTTGAGCATAGTATAATGATGTTGATTTAGCCCATGGTTCAATAGCTCCATCTTGCAAACTTTTCTTTGTGTCCGAGATAACCAAATTTGGATCTACGTTCAAGTTATGACCAATACCTTCACATTCTTCGCAAGCACCGTAAGGAGAGTTAAAAGAAAACAATCTTGGTTCAATTTCTTCAATAGTAAAACCGCTCTCAGGACATGAAAATTTTGACGAAAAAAGAATGCTTTCTAGCTTACGAAACTTTTTTGGTAAAGTTTCATTTTCGTATTCAACAATTAACAATCCGTTGGATAAATTTATAGCAGTTTCAACACTATCGGCTAATCTGTTTCCAAGGCTTTTGTTTAAAATAATTCTATCAACAACTATAGATATATCGTGCTTAATCTTTTTATTTAAGTTTGGAAAATCGTCTATATCAAGGTATTTCCCATCAACTTTTATTTTAGTAAAACCTCTTTTTTTATAGTTTAATATCTCCTTTTTATATTCTCCCTTTCTGCCTCTGACTATCGGTGCCAACAAGTAAATAGTGCTTTCTTTTTGCAATTTTTTAATCTTATCAACCATTTCACTTACTGATTGGGAAACTATTGGTTTGCCAGTAAATGGGGAGTAGGGTATTCCAATTCTCGCGTAAAGAACTCGCAAATAATCATAAATTTCAGTTACCGTGGCTACTGTTGACCTTGGGTTTTTTGAGGTATTTTTCTGTTCAATCGAAATTGCTGGACTTAATCCCTCAATTAAATCAACTTTTGGCTTTTTCATTTTATCCAAAAACTGTCTTGCGTAAGAGGATAAACTTTCGACGTAACGTCTTTGACCCTCTGCATAAATAGTATCAAAAGCTAAAGATGATTTTCCTGACCCAGAAAGGCCTGTAATGACAACTAATTTCTCTTTTGGTATTTCAAGAGAAACATTTTTTAAATTGTGTTCTTTAGCGCCTTTTACAACGATTTTTTTCAACATATT
>MDTG01402485.1_pt1 | contig 21676 bp, 21 predicted proteins | sample 811421 | NCBI WGS metagenome assembly MDTG01 (sample SAMN05326645, study PRJNA326480) | marine metagenome | isolation source: seawater | place: Pacific Ocean: South East | collected 2011 | reverse complement strand
ATGCAAAAAATTAGAGAAATGTTAATAGGAATTGATATTGATTCTTTAACACCCATTGAAGCATTAATGAAGCTAAATGAAATAAAAAAAACAATAAGTGATAAGCTTTGAAATATTGAATATTTAACTAAATTTGCCGACTTACTGCGAGTGTAGCTCAGGGGTAGAGCATCACCTTGCCAAGGTGAGGGTCGTGGGTTCGAATCCCATCACTCGCTCAAACTACTAAAATTGCCCGGGTGGTGGAATTGGTAGACACGTTGGACTTAAAATCCAATGGACATTATGTCCGTACGGGTTCAAGTCCCGTCCCGGGTACTTAACGGGAGATAGTCAAAAGATTATCTCCCGTTTTTGTTTTTAAGTTATTGAATATAAATATTTTTCTTTATAATTTAATACTTCATTTCAACAAGAAGAGGGGATATTTTATAAAAAAAACTATAATAAAGAATTAAGAAGAATGATTAATATTAAACTGCCAAAACCACCTAGTATCCATTTACCATTATTAGTATTTGTTGATTTTACTGTTGGTTGCTTTGGATTGCCATGTGTTTTTGGTAAAGTATGACTGTAATATCTGTAAGAAAAATTCTTTAAAGCACTAATATCTGTTTCTTTTACAAAATCATTTGCTTGTCCATCAAGTGTAATTGCAGATAATATCTCACTTGTTTTAGCATCAGTTAATCTAACTTCTAGTATTGTTCTAGCTTCTCTTTCAACTTCTCCCATATTCGCATCGTCTTCATCATAATCATATACGATTCCACTTTCAATTACTCTATAGCTAATAATTTTATCCGCACTCTGCAAGGATGATTGATACTGTTGATCATAATTTTTTTGAGAATAAGAAGAAGACACAGCTTCATTATAGCTATTCCCAGATAGGAATGAATTGTTATAGCCATTGTTAGTATTTCCAAATAAAGAACTATTAGATTGTTGATAAGCTGCAGACCTGTCAAATTTCTTTACTCTATTAACATATTTGTATTTTGAAGATTCCTCAGAAAACAATCTGTATAACATGTCATTATCTCTCTCTAAGATATTATATCCTTTATTGACAAAATCTTTTATAATTTCATCTTCAAGTGTTGCTAATAAAGAGTAATCACCTGTTTTATAATCTTCTACACCAACAATTGCTAGTTTATCATTTTTTTTAATATTAGATTTTAGTTTATCTACAGTATTTAAGTTTTGTATACTTTTTTGAATTAATGAAGCATTGGTATTCTCATAGGTAACAGTAGGTTGCTGAGTCACACAGCTAGAAAGGAATAATAATAGAAGTAAATAGATGATATTTTTCATTTTTTTTAAATATTATTGAGTTATTAATTAAATTCAATGTACTATATATTTTTCAAATATATTGATAAATTAATTAAATATGTTGTAATATTATATTTGTCGCTCCAGTATTTTTGATAATATATTTATTTCCTATATTATTTTTCTTTTTTATAAAAAACTCATTGGCAACAACTAACTCTTGGTAATTCTTAATACTTCTTGCTCCATTGATTTTTATTAGTTCTCTAGCTTCTTTAAACCTTTGATATTTAGGCCCAAATATTACAGGTATATTAAATACCGCAGCTTCTAATATATTATGAATACCTTTCCCAAATCCACCTCCTATATAAGCAATATCACCGTATTTATAAATAGAAGATAGAATACCAATACTATCAATAATAAGTATGTTATTTGATTTGACTTTATTAGATTTCATCTTTGAGTACAGGTTTCCTTCTAGATGTTTTTTCATATTATCAATAAAACTTAATTCATGAGGCACAATAATATGATTGTATTCTGAATGGTTTTTAATAAATTTAATGAGTATTTTTTTTTCTTCTGGCCATATACTTCCGTAGATAATTGTCTTTTTGGAGTTACAAAACTCTTTAATAAGGGGTATTTTTTTTTGATTATTATATGTTTCTATAACAGTGTCAAAACGACTATCACCACTTATAGTTGTATTATATAATTCAATGTTATTTAGTAATTTCTGTGATTTTTTATCTTGTATAAAGAAGTGATTTACATTCTTTAGTTGTTTTGAAAACCATTTATATTTAAAGAAATATTGATTCTTATTAAAAATACTAGAAACCAGATATAATGGTATATTCTTATTTTTTAATTCCTGCATGTAATTAAACCAGTATTCATATTTAATAAAGATTGCTTTTATAGGCTTAATTATTCGAATAAATTTTTTAGCATTTGAATAAGTGTCTGCAGGTAGATAAAAAACAAAGTCTACTATTTTTGTATCTTTCTTAATCTCATAACCAGAAGGAGAAAAGAAGGTAAGTAATATTTTATGTTTTTTATATTTTTTTTTATATTCTTTTATGATGTTTTTTCCTTGTTCAAATTCACCTAAAGAAGCACAATGAAACCAAACGATATCTTTTTGATTTTTAATAGTATTATTAATATTTTCCCATATATTTTTTCTTCCCTTTAACCATAACTTTGCTTTATCATCAAATAATGATGCTATCCTTATAGAAAAGATGTATATATGAATAATAATATTATATAAAAAATTCATTAATAATAGTGAAATTCTTCTTGATTAAATGTTGCTATAGGTATAATAACACCTATTTGAAACCCAAGTAGACCACCCCAATATTTTTCTTCTTCTGTATATTTCATTTCATTAAAAAAGTAAGGGGCAGTATATTGTATTTGCGCTAGAGTATAATTTATTCCAGCAGCAAACTGTAGATATCCCCTTGGTTTGTAATATTTATAATCTAAACTAATTTTTGAGCTTAATCCATTATGCTCTTTATCATACCCTTTTTTATAATCTTCATTTAATTGAGGAATATTTTCATTTTTTGTGTCAATAATGATTTTTTGTTGTATGTATCCAATTCCTGATGAAAGATAGATGCCACTAAGATTATTTTTTTCAAAATGGAAAGCATATCCTAATAATAAGTGTGTATTTAATCCGCTTTGCATTAAATTAATATTTGCATAATATCCGTCAGATGCAATTATTGCACCATTTTCAGTTGAAATATTTTGAAATATCAATTCCCTATTTTTTACATCTCTACTAAACATATATTCTATATCGACACCAAAAGTTAAATTATTTTCTTGTTCTATAAAGAATAAAAAGTTAACTGCAGAATTATTTCCAAAATGATTAGCAAAAAAGTTGTCAGGAATAGCATATTTGTAATTAAGTGTAAATGCAGATTGTTTGTTTTCTTGAGAAAGAGATAATAAAGAAGGAAATAATAAAATAAGTATAAGAATAAATCTCATTAAAAATATCAAGTTTATTCGCTAAAATACATTTTGTATTGTTAATAGCAAAATTCATTATTTAATAATTAATATCTTTGTAATTAAATATCAATTAATATTATGAAGAAAATCCTTATTACAGGAGGAGCAGGTTTTATAGGTTCTCATGTGGTTAGATTATTTGTTAATAAATATCATGATTATATGATATATAATTTAGATAAATTAACATATGCTGGTAATCTAGAGAATTTAATCGATATAGAGAATAATAGAAATTATAATTTTATTAAGGGCGATATAGTTGACTCATCATTTATTGATGATTTATTTGCAAAACATAGTTTTGATGGAGTGATTCATTTAGCAGCAGAAAGTCATGTCGATAGGTCTATTTCAAATCCTATGGAATTTATTATGACAAATGTGGTGGGGACTGTTAATTTACTTAATGCAGCAAAAAATAATTGGAATAATAATACAGATAATTTGTTTTATCATGTTTCTACAGATGAAGTTTATGGAAGTCTTGGAGATACTGGTTATTTTTTAGAAGACACTCCTTATGATCCGCAATCACCATACTCTTCTTCAAAGGCTAGTTCTGATCATTTTGTTAGAGCGTATGGTAATACTTATAATATGCCGTATGTAATTTCTAATTGTTCTAATAATTATGGTCCTAATCAGTTTCCTGAAAAATTATTACCACTTTTTATAAATAATATTCTTAATAAGAAATCCTTACCTGTTTATGGAGACGGAAAATTCACAAGAGATTGGCTGTATGTTATTGATCATGCAACTGCAATTGATAAAATATTTCATAACGGAGAGAGAGGACAAACATACAATATAGGAGGGTTTAATGAGTGGAAAAATATAGATCTTATTAGGCTATTATGTAGGAAAATGGATCTAGCATTAAATCAAAATGAGGGTACCTCAGCAGAATTAATTACTTTTATAAAAGATCGGCCTGGACATGATAAGAGATATGCGATAGATGCTAGTAAGATAAATAAGGAATTAGATTGGATTCCATCCTTACAGTTTGAAGAAGGATTAGAGAAGACAATCGATTGGTACTTATCTAATAAAGATTGGATGAATCGTATTACATCAGGAGAATACAAGAATTATTATAAGCAACAATATAAATAATGTTCAATTGGTTTTTTAAAAAGAAGCCTGAAAATACAAATGAAATTATTACTTTTTCTGATTTGAGAGTAGATGTGCATTCTCATTTTATCCCTGGTATTGACGATGGCTCTCCAGATATTGCAACTTCTATGTTGTTGATCAAGAAGATGTCGGAATTAGGATATCAGAAGATTATAACAACACCTCATGTAATGAGTGATTTGTATAAGAATAATTCAAAAAACATACTAGAAGGTTTAAAAATGCTTAAAAAAGAGATTTTAATTCAAAAGATTGATATTGAAATTTTAGCAGCAGCTGAATACTATATAGATTATGCTTTTGTTGAAAAAATTGGAAAAGAAGATTTTTTAACTTTTGGTGATAATTATTTATTGATAGAACTTTCCTTTGTGGATCCTCCAAAAGAACTTTTTAATATTATATTTCAACTACAATTGGAGGGTTATAAAGTAGTCTTAGCACATCCTGAGCGTTATTCTTATTATGATATGCATAATTATAGACAGCTTATTGATAAAGGTGTTTTTTTCCAACTTAATTTACTTTCTTTGATAGATTATTACCCTGGTATTGTTAAAAAGAAAGCTAAAGATTTAATTAATGCAGATATGGTAAATTTTTTAGGTACTGATTGTCATAATATTCATCAAGCATCTTTATATAAAAAAAGCAAGAAAACTGTAGCATTTAAAAAACTTGTTCAGAATAGTAATTTACTTAATAATACTTTATAGCGTAGCACTCTTAGTATTGATATTCCTATCAATTTTTTTAAAAAGTCCCTGTAATACTTTTCCAGGACCAACTTCAATAACAGATTTTATTCCGTCTCGCTTCATATTTTCCATTGTTTGTGTCCACATAACAGAATTAGTAAGTTGTTTTTTTAGATTGTCTTTTATTACTTCTGGATCTTTATTGGCTTCAGCGTTAACATTTTGATATATAGGGCATATACCTTCTTTAAAATTTGTAATATCTATAGCTTTTTCAAGTTCTTTTTTTGCTGACTGCATCAATGGAGAGTGAAATGCTCCTCCAACTGGAAGTTTTATAGCTCTTCTGGCTCCGGAATTAATAAGCTTTTCACATGCTTCTTCTATACCTTTGTTGGTTCCAGATATAACAAGCTGACCAGGACAATTATAGTTTGCAGGAACTACTATTTCTTCAATATTAGAACATATTTCTTCTACTATTTTATTTTCTAATCCAATAACCGCAGCCATAGTAGATGGATTTTGTTCACATGATTTTTGCATTGCTTTTGCTCTTTTAGAAACTAATTTTAATCCATCTTCATAATTTAAATAATTTGCAGCAACTAATGCAGAAAATTCACCAAGGGAATGTCCTGCTACCATATTTGGCTTAAAAGAATCACCCAAAACATTTGCTAAAATAACTGAGTGGATAAAAATTGCAGGTTGAGTTACTTTTGTTACTTTTAATTCTTCTGGATTATCTCCAAACATGATATCAGTTATATTAAAGTCTAATATATCATTAGATAAATGAAACATCTTTTTAGCTAATTCAGAATTATCATAAAGATCTTTTCCCATGCCTGGAAATTGAGCTCCTTGTCCAGGAAACACATATGCTTTCATAAAATTTTTATTTTATTAGGTTCATAAATTCTGCTCTTGTTTTTTCATCATTCATAAAGATACCAGAAAATGAAGAGGTAGTTGTTGTAGAATGTTGTTTTTGCACTCCTCTCATTTGCATACATAGATGTTGAGCCTCTATTACAACGGCAACTCCTTTTGGATTTAAATTTTCATGTAAGCAATCTTGAATTTCTTCTGTTAATCTTTCTTGTACTTGTAGTCTCCTAGAAAAGACATCTACAACTCTAGGTATTTTACTCAAACCTACTATTGCTCCATTAGGGATATATGCAACGTGAGCTTTACCAAAAAATGGCAGCATGTGATGTTCACATAATGAGTATACCTCAATGTCTTTTACTAATACCATCTGACTACAATTTTCTTTAAATATAGCAGATTTTAAAATATCTGATGGATCTTTTTGATATCCATTTGTAAGAAAAGATAATGATTTTGAAACCCTTTCTGGTGTTTTTAATAACCCTTCTCTTTTTGAGTCTTCACCTAATTCTTCTAGCAGAACTTTTATTTGTTCTGCTATTTTTTTATTATATAATTCATTCATATTTTTTAATAAATAACGTGCAAATATACCAAAAGAAACATACTATATTTGTTAAATGAATGTACTAATAGTTTCAGCAACAGAAAATGAGATTCAAATAGAACCATCTACTAATTGTAGCATATTAATATCAGGTGTTGGAATTCTAGACACCACATATAATCTCACAAAAAGATTATGCTATAATAAATATGATTTAGCAATTAATATGGGGGTTGCAGGAAGTTTCAATGAAAATATTAAAATAGGTGATGTTGTTGAGGTTTTTGAAGATCATATTTCCGAGATAGGTTATGAATCTAGCAATCAATTTCATACATTTAAAAAATTTAATATTAAAACAAAGTTTTCTGTTTCAGAAAGAACCAATTTGATAAAAGCAAGAGGAATAACAGTTAATAAAGTACATGGCAAAAAATCTAGTATAGAAGAAATCAAAAAAAGATTAAATCCTGATGTTGAAAGTATGGAAGGGGCAGCCTTTTTTAAAGTTTGCCAGGATTTTAACACACCATCTATGCAGATAAGAGCCATATCTAATGTGGTTGAAGAAAGAAATAAATCAAATTGGAATCTTCCATTGGCTATTAAAAATTTGAATAAAGAGGTAAAAAATATAATAAATATGTTATGAATATTTCTATAGGTATATCTCCATGTCCAAATGATACATATATTTTTGATGCACTTATAAATAAAAAAATTGATACTGAAGGAATAGAGTTTAATTTTTTATTTGCAGATGTTTCTCAATTAAATAAATGGGCTTTTCAATCAAAATTAGATGTTACAAAATTAAGTTATAATGCTTTTTTTGAATGTATTAATAATTATGTTTTATTAGATAGTGGATCTGCTTTAGGAGATAATTGTGGACCATTATTAATAAAATTACCAAAAACTGATTTAAAAGAAGATAGTTGTATTGCAATTCCTGGTAAATATACTACCGCAAATATGTTGTATAGTTTAGCTTTTCCAAACTGGAAAAATAAGAAAGAGTTATTGTTTAATCAAATTGAAAAAAATATTTTAACAGGTAGAGTTGATGCGGGTGTAATAATACATGAAAATAGATTCACATATAAAGATAGGGGTTTAGTCAAGGTTATAGATTTAGGTGAGTTTTGGCAAGCAAAGACAAATCTTCCTATTCCGCTAGGGGGAATTTTTGCAAAAAGAAGCATGCCATTTAAACTTTCAAAAAAAATAGAAATTTTAATAAGGAAGTCAATTGAGTATGCAAATGCTAATAAAGAATCTTCTATGAAATTTATTATGTCACATGCTAATGAGATGAAAGGTGATGTAGTGAATTCACATATAAATCTTTATGTAAATAAATTCTCTTTATCTCTAGGAAAAAAAGGAAAGGAGGCAATTAAAAGATTATGTGTCGAAAAAAAAATTATTAATAAAGATATATTTCTATAGATTTAAAAAAGTATTTTTGGTTTTATGAAAAAATCACTATTACTATTATTACTTATACCATTTTTTTCATATAGTCAAGTTTTGTATGATCCACAACAACTATATGATAATCCAGGAGGTTTTTTTGATGAGGATTCTCTACGATCTATATATATAGACTTTTATAATCCTGGGTACCATAATTATTTAGTGAATGCATGGTATTATAATCCAAGTGAGCGTATACCTGCTATTTTAACATTGAATGGAGTGCAGTATGATAGTGTAGGAGTTAGATATAAGGGTAATTCTACATTTTGTTTGCCTAATGATAATCAGAATGTTAAGGTTCCTTATAATATCGACATGAATTATTTTATTGATGAACAGCAATTATTAGGATATAATAAAATGAAACTAGCAAATGCTTGGATGGACCCAACATTTGTAAAGCAGATTATAAGTAGTAATATTTACCGTAAATATTTACCTACTGGGGAGTCAAATTTAGTAAAACTAAATGTTCAAGGAAATTATGTAGGTCTTTATGTCAATGACGAATCTATTAATAAACAATTTTTGAAAAAACATTTTGATGAAAAATCAGGTCCCTTATTTAAGTGTGATAATATTGACAGATTCTGTGATACCGCTAATGCACCATCAGCCATGCCTCCAAATCTATATTACATGGGAGATGATACTACCCTTTATTATGATAGTTATGATATGAAATCAGAAAATGGATGGGAGGAGCTTGTGTATTTGATTAAGACAATTGATACGGATTTCAATAATATAGATAGTATATTAAATGTTGATAGAACATTATGGGCATTTGCAGTTAATCAAGTTGTTTTAAATCTAGATTGTTATAATACATATTACGTTCATAATTATTATTTATATCAAACAAAAGATGAATTATTTCAAATGATTCCTTGGGATTTAGATAATAGTTTTGTAGGAGCGATTCTTGGTAGTTTCTGGCCATGGTCCAGTGCATATGAGTATGATCCTTTTTTTACAATATCTCCAAATTCCCAGCCATGGGAGGTAAGACCTTTACTTGATAAATTATTGTCAGACCCATTTTATAGAGACTTATATACAGCGCATTTAAGAACAATAATAAATGAATCTTTAGATACCGCATATATTAGATCAGAAATAAATAATTTACAACAATTAGCATATAGTGCTGCAGATAGTGATCAAAACAAAGTATTTTCAATGCAAGATTATGTGAATAATGTTGAATCTGCACTTTGGACTGGTTGGAGCTTTGGGGGAATTATGAGTACTATTAATGCAAGAAAAGAGTACTTGCTTAATCATCCAGAGATTTCTTTAATACCACCATCATTATATAATCCAAATATAAGTAACAATATAATTGCAGTTCATGCTAATAATGTTAATTCAGTTGAGCTATTAGCAACAACAAATAAATATAATTCAAAGTTTGTTTCTTTTGCAATGTATGATAATGGATTAAATGGTGATTTATTAGCAAATGATGGAGTGTTTACAACTACACTGCCTTTTCAAAATTTTAATGGAACCATCAAATATTATTTTAGAGCACAAAATAATGATGCCTTATCTCTTTTGCCTGAGCGGGCAGAGTATGAGTTTTATGAATATTCTAATATAACTAATGTTATACAGGAAAATCCAGGTCCAAGAGAATTGGTTCGTGTTGTTGATTTTCTTGGTAGAGATATACGTAATAGATATTCAAAAGGGCCTTTATTTTTTATATATAGTGATGGAACTGTAGAGAAGAAGATATACTTAGAATAAGTTTTTTTATTAATATTTATATCTTAATCCGCCATATATCATACGTCCCATTATTGGAGCCCATATTAATGCTGCGTCAAAGTTATCCCCTATTTCATTTTCCATAACATCTAATATAGGGTTTTCTTGAGTGTAGTTAGTTAAATTTTCACCCCCTATATATAATTCTAATTTTGTAAATTTCTTAGTAATTTGAGCATTATATATATAATAAGGGTTTGAATAAGAATTTGTGATTAATTCATGCTCTGGTATTCTGCTTTCTCCTATATAATTACAGGTTGCATCAAAAAGCCAATTTTTATCACTGGTATAAGATATATTTATCAAAGCTCTATTTTTAGGTGTTAATGGGACTTCTTTTTCAATATTGTTGTATGTTGAGTAAACATTATTTATTTTATATGAACTTCTAAGATCTATTTTTTTAGATATACCGTATAGTATATCTGCCTGTATAGTATTTGCGTATGATTTACCAGTAAGATTATATATATTCATTGAGTCAGGATTTTCAATATCTACTATGACTTGATTTTTAAATATTGTTTGGTAAGCATCTATGTTAAATGATCCTTTTCTGTCATACAAGTCAAAATTTAACATGTAGTTTAATCCATAATTCCATCCAACTTCAGGCATTAACTCCTCTTGAATTACTATTTCTCTTTTTGAAGCTAAATAAGAGATGTTTTCTGAAAAAATATTTGTAATACGAAATGCTTTTCCTAAAGAACCTCTTAATATAGAGTTTTCAGAAAAATTGTATTTAAAATTTATTCTAGGAATATAATCAAGACCATGTTTATTATGATAGTCTAATCTTCCACCTAGTATTAATGAAAATATTTTATCAGCATTGTATGTGTATTCACAGAATAATCCTGAAATCAAATCAGTTCTATTATAATTATTTTTATTTAGGCTTTCTTGGTAACGGCTTGCATAATAACTAAAACCATATTTAAGAATATTGTCTGTTTTTTTTATATTTCTTTGATGAATAATATTCAGATATGCTGATTCTTCTAATCCATTATATATGTTTTTTCCAATATTAGCTTTTTGATTATGCGATTTAAATGAAGTCTGTATTCCGATACTATTATTAGGGTTACTTTTTGAAATAATGCCTGTTTTAACAAACAACTCTATTATATTATTGTCTAAGTTAAAAGTAAATGGATTTGGTATTGCTTTTAATTGACCACCTTCTTTATTATCTTTTAGACCTTTAAGTACTATTTGCCCCATAATGTTTCCTTCATCTTTATACTTCCATCTATTTAAAACTCCAAACTGTTTTTGTTTAGGCATATCTAAAAAACCATCTCCAGCAATTGTCTCATGATTTCCGTCATGTTGTCCACCATGTTTATCTATTTCATTATCGAAATATGTGATATGTGTAAAAAGATTACTTGTCCATTTTCCTTCTTTTTTTGCAAATAATAAATTATTTTCAATTTTTCCATCTGAGTTTGCATAACTATTTAAATATAATTTATTTGCTGAGAAAGGTTTATGATATTCTAAATTTATTTGACCTGTAAGAGCATCAAATCCATTTACAACAGAACCAGTTCCTTTTATAACTTGAATTGACTCAACCCATACTCCAGGCACATACTCTAGTCCATAAGCGTAAGAAAGCCCTTTAATTAATGGTATGTTTTCTTGTGTGATTTGAGTATATATTCCATCAAGACCAAGCATCTTGATTTTTTTCGCTCCTGAAATAGCATCAGATGATCCAATGTCAACAGTATTGCTTGTTAAAAAACTTTCAGAAACATTACAGCAAGCTGCTTTTTGAAATTCTTTTTCACTTAGTTTTTGACTATTAATAGTGCTTATTGTAGAGAAAGAAGTTGCATTTGTTTTTTCTTTTATTTCTATCTCCTTTAATGCAATAGAGTTTTTTAAAAAGAATATATATTGGTCATTAATAATTTTTTTTTCTGATAGAGTGTATCCTACAAAACTTACATTTAATGTTGCGGGCAGAGATGGTGGTGGGGAAATAGAATAATACCCTTCATTATCTGTTGCTACGCCAACATTTGTGCCTTCCCAATAAACATTCGCACCTATAATTGGTTCAGGGTTTTTTTTATCTGACATTTCTAATACTTTTCCTTCAATATTTTGTGCGTAAATATTAAATATTTTAAATAGGATTATTATTGAAAGAATTATTTTTTTCATAAAGAAACAACTATTTTTTAAAAGATATATTATTTATTATTTCCTCAAATTTATGGTATTTATATTTAAATCCTTCTTTTTCTAATTTATAATTATCTGCTATAATATTTGAAGTAACAATACTGCTTCTTTCTCCAAGTAGAATATTTAGTATTCTATTAGGGATATAAATCCTTATTGAATAGGGATATAATATTTTTTGTATTTTTTTTGTTAAATCTTCTGCGGTGATTGGGTTTTTTGTAGCTAGATTATATGATCCTTCATATTTTATATTGTCGATAGCTTCAGAAATAAATTTTACAGCATCTTCTACATGTATCCAGCTTATCATTCGTTTTTTATTCCCAAGGATCATTGCTAATCCATATCTCATACTAATTAATTGGGATTTTAAAAATAATCCATCTTTACTTATAATTAAAGATATTCTCATTTTTACAACACGAGCACCAATTTTTTTAAACAGATCAGCTGCTTTTTCCCATTCCCACGCCATATTACTTAGCCAATCTGATTTTGTTATGTCTTCTTCTTTTTTTCTTCCGCTTGTTTTCATACCGTATATACCAATAGCTGATGCGGAGATAAATGTTTTTGGTTTTATGTTGTTTTCTATGCAATATTTGAATAATAATTTTGCACCATCAATTCTACTAGAATACATTAATTTTTTATTTTGTTTGTTCCATTGCTTAATTATAGGATAACCAGCTAAGTGAACAAGGTGATCACATATGCTGAGCTCTTTGTCTATATGATTATTTTTTATATTCCAATAAAATTTATTTATGTTATCACAATTATTTTTATTTGTTGTTAATGTTTTAACTATAAATTTTTTTTCAAAATATTTTGTAAGTTTTTTTGCTAGAAAGCCATTGGCTCCTGTAATTAAAACAGTTTCTTTCATAAAGACATATTTTTTATATTGTAAATATTTTGTTTAAAAGCAATACCCAGCCTAATATAAAAAATAATCCTCCTATTGGAGTAATAATACCAATGAAAGAATATTTATATATAGATAAAAGATATAATGATCCTGAAAAAAATATAATACCTAAAACAAATAGGTAAGCAATATGGTGCATAGGTATATTTAGTGTTTTCGAAATGATTGCCACTATAATTAGGGCTAAAGAATGAAACATATGATATTGTATACCAGTTTTAAACACTTCCATTTTTTCTCCTATAATATCATTTAGTGCATGAGATCCAAATGCTCCAATAATTATTGATAAGAGAGAAAATATAACACCAAATTTGATAATCATTAAATAATTCACGATGTAAAATTAGAAAAACTTTATTAACCCTTTAAAATTTATTTTATACTTTTTAAATAAAATATATATTGAATAAAACATATTAAATGTTTTATTTTTGCAATATGAAAATTTTCATTTTTATTTCATTTCTTTTTCTAATTGATCTTTACTTTTATTTTGGTACGATAGATGTTATCGGTAAGGTATTCAATAATATTTTTGTGTATAAATATTTATATTGGATAATTTCTGTTTTGTTATATGTGTTTCTAATTTACATTGCTTTTATACCTGATAAAGAGACAACACACATCCGTGTAAATAAAAATGTTGTATATGTAAGTATATTTACTATCTTTTTTTTCTCCAAGTTAATAGGTTCTATTCCATTATTGCTTGATGATGTTTTTAGATTTTTTAAATTTGTTTATAATATTTTCACTACGCCTTCAATTAATCATGATATTGGTCGTTTAGATTTTTTAAAAAAATCGGCACTATTATTTTTTAGTACTTTGTCTTTAACTTTTTTATCTGGTATTGTATGGGGGAGATATAATTTTAAGAAAAACTATCAAGATATTTTTATAGAACGTTGGCCTGAAGAAATTAATGGTTATAAAATTATTCATATTTCAGATTTACATTTAGGAAGTTTTAATAGTATTGATAAATTAGAAAAGGTTGTTGAATTAATTAATAATGAATATCCAGATATGGTAGTGTTTACAGGAGATCTTGTTAACACTTATTACCATGAAGCGCTTCCATATGTTAATACTCTTAAAAAAATAAAAGCAAAATATGGGAAATTTTCTATTTTGGGGAATCATGATTATGGTGATTATGCAGGAATTAAAAGATCATCAAAAGCATGGCAAGATAATTTTAATCAACTAATTAAATTACAAAAAGCAGTTGGATTTGATATTTTGTTGAATGAATCTAGGGATATTATTATAAATGGAAATCGTGTTAATTTAGTAGGTGTTGAGAATTGGGGTGATGGAAATTTCAATAAGGATGGTGATTTAGAAAAAGCTATGAAATCGGTAGATGATAATTTGCCTACTATATTACTATCACATGACCCTTCACATTGGAGTAATGTTGTATTAAAAAGCAATTATAAAATAGATTTACAGTTATCAGGACATACGCATGGAATGCAATTTGGTATTGAGGTTCCGGGGTTTAAATGGAGCCCTTCTCAATATAGATACAAACAATGGGCAGGATTATATGAAGATTCCAAAAGGCAAATTTATGTAAATAGAGGTTTAGGTCACTTAGCTTATGCGGGAAGAGTAGGTATTATGCCAGATATATCAATATTAAGTATTAAAACAAAAATATAAATTATTGAAAGTTTTTTATGATATAAATGATGTAAAAGACAAATGGAATTTAGGTCCAAATAACTTATTTATTTCAGGCAAATTTCTGCGTATATTTTATGATAATCATTCAAAAATAAAACATCTTTTTTTTATTGATAAGAATAAAAGGTTATATGCTAATATATTCAAATTAAACTTTGTTAAAGCAGGAAATTATCTCGGTGCTAACATATTGTATTCTTTTCTTTTACGTTTTCTTAGTTTTAATGTTTTGTATCTTTCAAACTCTTTTATTACTAATGTATTTTCTTTTATAAGTGATAGTAAAATAGATTTAGATAAGTTACTTAATCTTATTCAAAAAAAATATTCTCTTATTGTAATTCCTGATTTTGTTTATAAAAAGATGAAGATAAAAAGTGATACTTTTATTAAAGTAGAAGTTGAAGAGGAGATGGTTTTAAGCGTTAGGGATAACTGGCATAGCATGAATGATTATATTGTTGATTTAAAAAAAAAATATAGATATAAAATCAATAAAATCATCCATAATAGTAATGATGTAATTATTAGAAGATTATATAAGGATGATATGGAAGATTATTCTGTTAATATAAAAGAACTTTTTAATCAAGTAATAGAAAAATCAAGATTTAATGGTCCTGATTTTAATACAGATTCTCTACATGATTTTATTGACAAAGGGTTTGTTAAATTATATGGTTATTTTTTGCATGACAATTTGGTTGGTTTTTCTTCTGAGATCCATGATAAAGATATTTTATATTCTTATTATGTAGGTTTTGATAGAACTTTAAATAAATCTCATCATTTATATTCTAGGATGCTAATTGAAAGTATTAGTAATGCGATTTTATCTAAAAAAAATAAGATTGTATTTGGTAGAACAGCGAATGAATATAAAAGTAATTTTGGAGCTACCCCTATTCGCTCTTATGTTTATATCAAAATAACCAATAAATTTTTGTCAATTATATTAAATCCGGCACTTCAAAGAATAAACGTATCATCTTGGATTCAGCGTAATCCATTTAAGTAATGAACTTTCTATAACTAAACTGTATTATAAATATTTTTATTTTCACCTAATTAGATTAACTTCTCCTATATATTGATGAGTTTCTCCAAAAACATCTTCTAGGTCTATTTTATAAATATATACGCCTAATTGCGCAATATTTTCAGATCTATCTAGGGTTCCATCCCATCCTGTTTTCTCATTTTGATTAATAGGATCATATTTTTCATTACCACTTAAGTGTTCACAAGTAAATATAAGTTCTCCCCATCTATTAAATATAGCTAATTTGTATTTTTTAACCCCCATTCCTTTAGGCTCAAATACATCATTTATATCATCATTATTAGGAGTAAAACTATTAGGAATGTATATTATAAAGTCCTCAATAATAACTCTCTTTTTTATTGTATCTATACATCCAAAAAGATTGGTAATTGTTAAATTGATTTCGTAGGATCCAACTTCTGCAAATGAATGTTTTATGTTTTGTGATTCTGAATTATATCCGTCTTCAATTTCCCATGACCAGTTAATTATTGTACTATAATTATCTATTGATTTATCAGAAAATATAATCGGTTTTTCTAATTGTTCGAATAATTGATGTAGTTTTAAATTAGGTGAGATTGAGAAGTTTGCTATAGGGTCAGGCACGTTTTTTACAGTGTCTTGTATTGATGCTATACAATTATTAGCATCATTTATGTCTACTTTATAGATTCCTTCATATAGGTTTTCTATTCGATAATTAGTTGTATCATTAGACCATAAATATTTGTACTCCTGAACACCACCTGAAACATTTGCTTCTGCGATTGCAACACCTCTTCCGCAAGAATCTTTGCTGCTATTGATTATCACATATAATTCTTTTGGTTCAATTAATTCAATACTAGTATTATGTAAGCAGTTATTTTGGTCAGTTATATCAACATTGTAAATACCTGACTTAAGATTATATATATTTTGAGATGATTTTCCGTTACTCCAAATGTATGAATAATCAGTTGCACCCCCAGGAGCAACACCTCCATTTACATTAAGATTTATAGACCCATCGTTATCATTAAAACACCGAAGATCATATCCGTTGTAATTAGTGTTTGAGGTTATATTTGATGTAATTTCTGTAGGTTGTGTTAGGTCCCAGCTAATAGGTTGAGTAGGACAGCCATTTAATATTGCTAGAACTTCAATCGGACCTGCAGATAAATTGTTTATATTTTTTCCATATTGAATTGGTATCGTTTGCCATTCATAAGTGTATGCTCCGATTGAGTTTAAAGTAATAGCTCCATCACTACCTTCATAACAACTAATATTATATCCGTTATAGTTGCTAACAATTGAAGTGATTGGAGGGGGTGGAGGAAGAGTTATGATGACTTGTTGGATAGTTGCGCATATTGTAGGTTGGCCATGACAAGTTCCTTCCCATGTGAATGTAACATCGTATGTTCCAGAGGCTTGATATTGATGTGAAGGATTAGTAGTTCCATATAATACAGGACTACCATCTCCAAAATCCCAATAGTAATCATAAGGCAATGTATAATCACAGTCTGTATTTGCTACCGATAATCCTTCAAAGTCTATTGAACATAATAGATTTGGTGTTGCTGTTGCAGTAAATGAAACGCTACTGCACCCATCGCCAAATAATGAAAGATTAAGATAGGAAAAAAATATAAATAATATAAGATTTCTCATGATATTAATATTTCCATTCCTGTATATTGACAGGGCTAATTATTTCTTTTTTTGTTAAATTAATGTAATTATCTTTTCTTAACTTTTGGAAGTTAAAATCACCATCTTTGACTTGAATATTTTCTTCATTATTATTCAGACTATTTCCATTAATTATAATGCTGGTTTTTTTCCCTTTCCAATGACTACCTGTTAACAAAATCTGATTTTTTATATTTGCTCCATCTGTTATAGATATGTGTTGTTCTGAATAGTTAGATGTTTTAACTGACAATAAAGATCCTTTCTGATTTAATTCAATTAAAGATATTTGTTTCTTATTGTCTTTTTTTATTTGCCCAAATAGAATAATATTACCGTCTTCTTTTATTTCTATACCTGTTGCCCAATCATTATTGTTAGTTTTTATTATTTTACTAAAAATCGTTTTGTAATTTTTGTTTATTTTCATTACGAATATATCGTAATTATCCTTGCTTGCTTCTCTATTTATTAATATGCCAGTTAGGTAAAAATATGTATCATGATACAGTACGTCTGAAAGAATAGCATTTTTTTTAGTTAACAATTCATATTCATGAAATTCTTTATTTTCAACACTTGTAATTAATTTAATACGGTTCTCTTTGTTATTTTTATGATTATTAGAAAATATGTTTGTGTATGAATTATCATCAATGATTATTTTGTTTCCTGAAGCTTCATAATAATCTTCCTTTATATATTTTGACCATATTTTTTCTCCTAATGAGTTTATTTTTAATAAGTATAAGAATTGATCTTCTTTCATCATGTTAAAGAAAGAATTTGATATTATTTCTGATATTTTACAAAAGCCAGTTATCAGAAATCCACCGTTCTTGTCAATCTCAATATCATAAGCTTCTATTTCACCATTTCCTTCGTTATAATGTTGTGAAAATAATTTTTCCCCATCTGCATTTAAACCAAGAAGAAAGAGTGACTCCCTGTTTCCTTCTTCATATTGCTCGGCTGCTATAATAATATTGTTATTACTATCTATTAAAAAATCATTTATAGCTAGAACACGTTCACTGAAAAATTCTTTTTTCCATATAATATCTCCGGTCTTATTAGTTTTTATTATAAAAATATTTTTCTTTTTTTCGCCTTTCGGTGTATTTTCTCCTATAAGAATTAAATCTCCATTAGTAAAGCTATTTATTTTTTTAATTATTGCTGAACCTCTAATCTCAGGATAACTTATAATATCAGGAAATTCTTTGCTAGTTAATTGGGTAGTAAATAAAAATATTAGGCAGGTGAATAAGGTATGTTTCATAGTTTAACGAATTTTGGATAATAGGTTCTCTCATCTATGTATATATATATAGCTAATATTAGGAATCCTAGTCTAAATATGCCATCTGGAAATGCATTTAAAAAGGATATATAAACAATAAAAGAAATCCAGAGGATTGATATTATAGAGATAAATTTAGTGTATATGCCCTGTAATAACATGATTCCTATTATTGAATCTGTAATCCCTGATAAATACACAAATAAATTGGCATCTTCTTTTGAGACCACTTTAATTGCTAAGTCAATATGTCCTTGTTTTAAACCAAGAAAACCTAATGAAGCAAGACCATGAGCAATAAAAGCTAGTGCTAGTGAAATGCGAATAAATTGATATTTTTTTTCTCCGGCTAAATCTTTTATTAGAAATATAGATAATAAAATCCAAGGTAACCTTCTGATACATTCTGTAATTCCAAAAATAGAATTTGTTTTATCCCAATAAAAGCATACTGCAGCTATACAGACGATAAATAAATAAAATATAACTATATATAGTATTTTCTTTAATTTAAAATTAATCATTAAAAGTAATGATATAATAATATCAAACCAACCCTGTAATTCAACAATTATTTTACTAGAAAAAGCGGTTATATTTATACTCTCAATTAAATTGTAATGTAATGAGTATGAAGGGCTAAATCCTAAAGAAACAAGTCCGTGTCCTAGAAAGCTTAGTGATAAGATAATCCTTATAATAAAACTAGTGTTGTCTACTACTTTTTGATACATTAATAAAATATATTAAGAGTTTGATTAACATGGTGTTACAATGATAATAAAAAGAATTTAAACTATACGCTTTCTTTTGAGGATAATATATTTTTATTTTACTAGTTTGATTAAATCATTAATCTTAGATAGAAATTTTATATTATTTTGTTTTTCTTCTATAATTTCTTGATTGTTACAAACAATATAAATGTTTCTTGCTTGTAATTTTTCGGTTAAATACATAGTAAGATTTTTCAAAAAATCAGGCTTTTTCTTTGTGTTAACAAACATAAGTAAATTGGCTTCTTTATGATTAGTATTTACTAGTGATTCTCTAGGAATATTTTGTCCAAGATATATTACTTTCTGTTTATTTTTTAGTAGAATTAAATATGAAAATAATAAGCCTATATCATGATATTCGTTTTCAGGTAGAAACAAAATCCATGGCTTTTTATTTTTAATATTATTTTTGTTTTTTTCAATTTCAGCTGATAATTTTAACCTAATATTTTCTGATAAGAAATGTTCATTTGAGGGATTGATAGTGGCATTAAGAAATAATACGCTTATTTTTTTCATAGTTTCAAATAAAACATCTTCATAAAATTTAAGCAGCCCAATTTTTTTTATGCACTCATTGTAATTTTTATCAAAAAGATCTTGATTGAAATATAACGCGGACTCAATAAAATTAGAAATATAGATTTTGTTTTTCACATTATTATCAATACTTTTTTCTAATGTATTTTCAATTAAATTATTTATGTCTTGATCTTTAAATTTTGTAAGTTTTGATATTTTATATCCATTTTTAACTAGAATAGAAAATTTTATTCCCTTAGTTAACATATAATCATCATACAGTCTAATGTTTGTGGCAGATCTATTAGGGTTTAAGAAGTCATATCTATTCTCCCAGGTTCTTATTAAGATTTTATTTAGACCTGTTATTTGTGAAAATTGTTCAATTGTATATTTAGACATATAATTCTTATATTTTTTTCCAGCTATGATTTGATTCTAATATAAATGTTCCTTGATGATTTATGTTCCACTCTTTTGGTTTTATAATACTTAAAAAATATTCATTATTCTTTTTATATAGATAATATGTATTTCCTATAATTGGATTGAAATTACATTTAGAGTTAAATATTATCTCATTCCATTTTAACTTTTCTGTCATTTTCAAATATTGGTTTCTAATTTCAAGAAATTTTTTTTCAAAATAAGGTCGAGCTTCAATTTTTAAATTATTTATTTTTTCAATTTCGAAATTTTTTGAGTTAAAACTGGTTGGATAATTTTTTTTAAAAGCATCGTATGTTTTTGAATTATAGTTATATACAATATTGTCTGCTTTTTTCATTTTCTTAATTATTATAACGCAAATATATGTTTTTTAAATTTTGTATAATCTTTTTTAAAAAAAAATATACAAAAAAGTGTTTTAAATAAAAAATAAATATATTTTTGCATATAGTTTATTAAAAAAAGTTATGCAATATTATGAAAACTTATAAAAGAAAAAAAAGCTTAAAAAAAACACTTAAAATAATAAAGGATATAAAAGACTCTGCCCCTAAAATTATTTTTAAGGCTAAAAATATAATTGTCACATTACGAAATAAATCGCAACTAGCAACATGGCTAGAAATTTACCCAGATGGTGAATACACAATTCAAACTAAATAATAATTAATACAAAAAACAATGAAAAAATTAACAAACTTTATATTATTACTTTTTATATCTCAGTTTCTGTACTCAACAAATTATACAGTAAATACTCTAGGAATGACATTTGTTCCTTCCTCAATAAATATAAATGTTGGTGATACTGTAACATGGAATAATACAGGAGGCTTTCATAATGTAAATGGAACTTTAAACACATTTCCAAATAACCCTGCAGGATTTGGTAATTCTTTAGGTTCAGGTTGGACTTTTACACATATATTTACAATATCCGGCACATATAACTATCAATGTGATCCGCATCTACCTGGTATGATTGGAAGCGTTAATGTCAATTCACCACCATCAAATTCAGTATATGACATTGTATCAAATTCTAGCAGTCATACTACATTAAAGACAGCAATTGATGCTTGTTCATTAGATGGTACTTTATCAGGTCCTGGTCCTTTTACATTATTTGCACCAACAGATGCGGCATTTAATTTATT
>MDTG01008165.1_pt1 | contig 21677 bp, 18 predicted proteins | sample 811421 | NCBI WGS metagenome assembly MDTG01 (sample SAMN05326645, study PRJNA326480) | marine metagenome | isolation source: seawater | place: Pacific Ocean: South East | collected 2011 | reverse complement strand
GAGGCCGGTCCAATGTTCGGCATGGGCGGGTTCCAGTTGTTGCCGTTCTACGACGCTGCCCGGCGTTTGGGCCTGCAGCATAACCTGATCAATGACGAACGCTGCGCGGTTTTCGCTGCTGACGCCTACGCGAAGGTCGCCGGCCGGGTTGGGTTGGCCGATGCGACGCTGGGACCGGGTGCGACGAACTTGGTGACCGGCTTAGTGGAGGCGCTGAATGCCGGTTCGCCTCTTATCGTACTCATCGGTGACGCCCACCGGGCGCATTCGGGTAAGAACATGACCCAGGAAACGGACCAGGTGGCGATCCTAAAGCCGGCCTGTAAAGAACTCTTGCATGTGGAATCGGTTGACCGCATCCCTGAGATCATCCGCAGGGCCTATGCGGTGGCCACTTCTGGTCGGCCAGGGCCGGTAGTGGTCAACGTGCCCGAGGACGTCTGCCATGGAACGTTCAACTTCCATGACGACGCTTTTGATGTCGATCCCGCCCATCGGACAGCACCCGCGCTTAGATGCCGTCCTGATCCCGTGGCTGCGCAGCAGGCCATCGACATGTTGGTCCGGGCGAAGCGGCCATTGATGCTGTGTGGTGGTGGTATCCATATTTCCAAGGCTAACGAAGCCGTGACCCAACTGGCGGAGGCCTGCGGTATTCCCGTCGCTCACACCATGAGCGGCAAGGGCGCTATTGCCTGCACGAGCCCGCTGAATGCCGGCCTATTTGGCCGCTACGATCGCATCGCCAACGATCTGATCGAGGCCAGTGATTGTCTTCTGGTGGTTGGCTGCAAGCTGGGGGAGATCGCGACCAAGCGGTTCACGGTGCCGGCCGTGGGGAAGACGCTCATTCATATGGAAATTGTTGCCGAGGAGATGGGCCGTACGTATGCGCCAACACTGAAGCTCTGGGGTGACGCCAAGGCCGGTCTCGAGGATCTGCACGCGGGTCTCGCGCCGGGCGCCGCCGTCGCCCGAGCGTCGCGTGATGGCTATCTCAGGGAGGTGGCCAAAAAAATGGCCGACTGGCGTGACAGCATCGCCAACCGTCTGAACTCTGACGAGACACCCGTGAACATGGCGCGCCTCATTAAGGAGGTCAACGATCGTCTCCCCGACAACGGCTATCTCATTGCTGACGGTGGTTTCGCCGCGCACTGGGGCGGATTGTTGTTCGACACGCGCAAGGCGGCGCGTGAATTTGTGCCGGACCGAGGTTTCGCATCTATCGGCTATGGCCTGCCGGGCGCCATGGGCGCGCAGTTGGCCGCTCCCGACGCTACGGTGGTGGGCCTTACCGGCGACGGTGGCTTCAACATGGTATTGGGTGAGTTGGAGACGGCCCGACGCATGGGCCTTGGAGTCAATATTATCGTCGTTAACAACGCTGCGTCCGGGTACGTTAAGGCCTTGCAACACCTTATGTACGGTGAAGGTGCGTACCAGTCCTCGGATCTATCGGAAACCAACTATGCCAAAGCCGCCGAGGCCTTAGGCTGCCATGGGGTTCGGGTCGACGAACCGGGCCAGATCGCCGGCGCGCTTGAGGCTGCTTTCTCCGAGCGCGACCGGCCTAGCGTCATCGACGTAATGGTCACCCGCGATCCGGCGAAGATGCTGCCGGCCGTGGATAACCGAACGGTTCAAGTGAAGAAGGGAGATAGGGTCGCGTAGGTGACGATCAGTGCGCCAAACTCAGTTGTGAGGTCTTGTGCTAAACATGCACCCACCGCGGCGGTCTCCGCTGCTTAAGGAGAGGTATTTTTGAATGCTGCGTGAGATTATCGATACCATGGAATTCTTGGACGATTCGTCCAATGGCGCCACGGCTTTCCGTGCCAAGTCTGCTGAACGCGCCTTGGCGGGCAGTCGGCTCATAGACCCTGCCGTGCGTGCGGCAGCAGAGATGGTAATTGAGGGGGCTTTGCCTTTGTCGGACAACGGCTACAAATGCAACTTGATTATCAATCTGACAGAAAAGGCCCTACGCAAAAACCGCGATCAACGTGCGTGAGGAACCGTAAATATCCGGATCAGGTGTGCACCCTATATCCTCATGTTCGAACGTGACTATGTGAAGTAAAAAGCTTTGTTGACACTCCGGCGTGAGCCCCATACCTAGCCAAGCGGCACAATAAAAGCCTGAGAAGAGCACCCATGGCTATGACCACCGATCTTGACCCGAAACCCACAATGACATATCAGCGCGGCGTCGTGCTGGTATTGCTTGCCGGTGTGTGCTGGTCATCCTTCGGGGTTGGCGTGCGTCTGATCGAGGCGGCCGACGTATGGCAGATTCTGTTCTATCGCTCCCTGGCGTTGGCCCCATTCCTGATCTTTGTCATCGCTGTCCGCACTGGTAGAGATACTGTCGGAGCGATTCGCCGGGCCGGCTGGGCTGGCGTGGTCGGCGGCATATCTTTAGTTTTCGCGTTTGGTGGCGGCATCTACGGGATCCAGAACACCACGGTCGCCAACGCCATGTTCTTGTTTGCCGCCGCGCCCTTCTTTGCGGCTATTTTGGGCAAACTCGTACTGAAGGAGAGCGTTCGCTTAGGCACTAAATGGGCCATGCTGGCCGCCACCGCTGGGATCGCCGTGATGGTCAGCGAGGGAATTTCTATGGGCCATTTGGCCGGCAACGTAGCGGCCTTGGTTTCGGCGCTTGGATTCGCCATTTTCACCGTGGCCTTGCGCTGGCGTCAGGTTGAAGAGACGATGCCCACTGTGTTCCTCGCCGGGGTCTTCGCCATTGGAACGGCGGCTGTAGTCTTACAGTCCACCGGCGCTGGGTTCTTAGTGTCCTTGAACGACATTCTTGTGTCCATGGCGCTTGGCATTGTTCAGGTGGGTGCAGGTCTAATCCTCTATACTTTGGGGGCCAAGGCGGTGCCGGCGGTGGAACTGGCGCTACTGTCCATGACGGAGGTGGTGCTAGGGCCCATCTGGACGTGGTTGTTAATGGGAGAGACGGCGGGCGTGTATACGCTCATCGGCGGGGGTGTCCTGCTAAGTGCTATCGCTGGGAATGCCTTGACGGGATTGCGACGGAAACCAATACCTATTCCTTAGGAGCCCACCCCCGCATTGGGTGGATTGGGGCTGCGAAGTTCCCGCCAGATCAGTCCGATCAACATCATGGGTACGGACCCCTCGATGGCGACAATGGAGAGCGCTGTCGATGCGCCGAACGATTCCGCCATGAGACCGATGTTGGCGAATCCAATTAGACCGGATCCGATACAGATTGTGATTAGGCCTAAAAGCCGTCCACGCATCTCTGGTGGCGACGCCAGATAGGCCAGCGTAGACTGCATAGTCGAAAAGCAAGCACCGGCGAGCCCCGCCCCGATGAGGCTAAGAACCAAGGTCGTAAGCCCGGGAAATTGGCCCATTGTAAAGACGATTGCCAACAGGGCGCAGACACCTGAGAAATAGAGCTTGCGGTAGAAGGGTGGTTGCACAAAGCGTGCAATGGCCAATGCGCCAATAAGGGCGGACCCGCCCTCCAAGGCGCTGATCATGCCGACCAGACCCGGTGACAATCCTAGCTCCTCCTTGCCAATGACCGGGACCATGGACAGCATTGGGAAACCCCAGACATTGAACACCACCGTTACCCCAAGGATGCAGAGAACTTCCCTATTTTTCATCGCATACCGTATAGCCTGCCACGCTCCGGTGAAGGGTAATAGAGGATCGAAACCGGCTACCGTAGGCGCCTCCTCGGAACGCCGGACCGACATCATCAAAAACAAGGCAAGGGCATAGAGGCTCGCGGCAATGGCGAAAATCCCGGCGCCGCCGATCCATTGATAGACCACGCCCCCCAGAAGCGGTCCGATCAGACGGGACCCGTTGGAAGTGGCCGTGTCCGTGGCCATAGCGCGGCCGATACGTCCCTCCCCTGCAATCTCACCAATCAGCTTGCGCCGGAGCGGCTGGTCCGAGGCCCAGAATGCGCCCGATAGAAAAACCGAGACCGCGACATGCCAATAATCAGCGATGCCAATCACGAATAGGGCTGTCATGCCTAAAGAAACTAGGCAAGCCACCGCCATGGTTATGCATAACAGCCGCGCACTATCCATCATGTCGCCGAGTGCGCCAAGGAGAGACCCAAAAAGCGCTAAAGGTAGAAACCGGAGCAACGCCAACAGCGCCACCAAGAAAGCCGAGCTGGTGACGTCGTAGGCAAAAATACCGACGGCTAGAAACTCCAGCCACCGGACTACGCTGACCAGAATGCCCACGGCCCAGACTGCAATGAACTGGCGGTCTGCGAACAAGGAGTCGGCGGGCGAATCAGTTTTGACCATGATTTGTGACCCTATCATCCGCCTCCGCTTGCCGCGATGCTTTTCGCCGCCCGCTTGTCAGCAAATGGCATTCGGTCTACAGACGAAAGCGGACGCTAGCTAAGGGAGGGAATAACATGGCCAATTTTTTACCGAAGGACCATCAGAAGGCGACATTGGTCGGCCGGGCCTATCTTCCGGACGCTGAGGGCCCCGCCGTGGTTACCATAGTCGAGGGACGAGTGATTGACATTACGTCATCGGACGCACCGACCGTGCGTGATGTCTGCGAACAGGCGGATCCGGCGGATTATGTGCATTTTGCCAAGGATGGCGGGGTTGATATTGGCGATGTGGAGTCTATCCGCGCGAATTCATGGGAAGCCAAACGCGATCCTCTGAGACCTTGGTTTCTGGCGCCGGCGGATCTGCAGGCCTTGAAGGCATCAGGCGTAACCTTCGTTGTCAGCCTGCTGGAACGGGTGATTGAGGAACAAGTCCGTGGTGCACCGGAGAAGGCTGCCGCCATCCGTGCAGATATCGATCAGCTCATCGGCCAAGATCTCTCCAAGCTGAAACCTGGCTCCGCCGAGGCCGAAAAAGTTAAGGAGCGCCTTATCGAACGTGGCGTTTGGTCTCAGTATCTGGAGGTCGGCATTGGTCCCTACGCGGAAATCTTCACTAAGGCACAGCCCTTGTCGGCCGTAGGTGCGGGCGCGCATATTGGCATCTTGCCTGATTCGACCTGGAACAACCCGGAACCAGAGATTGCCGTGGTGGTTGCCAGTTCGGGGCAGTGCGTCGGTGCGACACTTGGCAACGATGTCAATCTACGCGACATGGAAGGGCGATCGGCACTCTTGCTGGGCAAGGCTAAGGACAATAACGCCAGCTGCGCTGTCGGGCCCTTCGTGCGCTTGTTCGACGCAGGCTACACCATGGACGACGTGCGTGTATCCGACATCGTGCTCACAGTTAGAGGAACCGATAATTTTGTTCTGGAAGGATCTAGTTCCATCACCCAGATTAGCCGTGATCCGGAGGAATTGATTGCCGCTACTATTAGCGACAATCATCAATACCCTGATGGCTTCCTGTTGATGCTGGGCACCATGTTTGCGCCAATCCAGGATCGCGATATCGACGGCGAAGGCTTCACCCACAAGGCGGGCGACGTGGTAACCATCGCGAACGACCGTCTGGGCGCCTTAATTAATACCGTGCACCAGTGTTCCGACTGCGCGCCTTGGACCTATGGCGTTGCCCAATTAATGCGTAATCTGGCCGGAAGGGGTTTGTTGCCATCGGCCTGAGCTGCACCGAGGCATTTTTTTAATAATTAATAGCGGATTTTATGAATGACCTTGCCTCGAGCGCGGTTTTAAAAATGGACGTCAATAATTTAAAAAGGTTGAAGCCCGTGGAAACCTAGAGGCTTAAAATTTTCATTCTTTTGTCTTCGCGGCTGTCTGAACGGTGGGACAATTAGCGTGTGACTAGAAACGTCAAGCCCTCGTAAATGGCGGTGAACCTATACTCTTAAAATTGGATGACGTCAGGCTGCGCCTTGCTAGAGGCCAGCTGGACTTGGACCGCACCCCGTCGCGGGTTTGGTCGATGGCGTGTTCGAACAGCATTTGGCCGCAGTCGGCAAGCCGGTCTGTTTATGAGCAGCGCCAATGGCCACAGTGTTCAACATGGAGACCAAGTCATTGGCAGTGGGCTGGCGGATGGTTAGCGCAGACGCGGTCAAGGCAGTTGTCTAGTTTCTCATCGATAGTATTTTGGATGATTTCATCATGTTCGATGACGATAGCCAAGGAATTCAGTTGGCCGGAAAATCCTATTGGCCAGCGCCAGGGAAATGAAAAGGGAGAATGACGTGAACGAGAAGGTCAACAACCAGCCCATCATAGACGGTGAGGAGATTTTAGACGGCGTCCTTTGTTGGGTCGATGTGGAGAGCCCAAGCCATGATCCGGACGCGGTCAACCATATGGCGGACCATGTGGAAGAAGGGCTCGCGGTGATTGGCATGAAGGTTGAACGGACGCCGGGCCGGGATGGTTATGGGGACATTCTGAAGGCGCGTACTCCCTGGGGCAAACAGCCGGGAATCCTAGTGCTCTCCCACATAGACACAGTGCATGCCTTGGGCACTAAGGACGGGGCCAACCCCATTCGGCGCGAAGGAGACAAGGTGTATGGGCCGGGTATCTACGACATGAAGGCGGGCGCTTACATCGCCTTCTACGCTATGCGCCACATCGTCCGACAGGGGAAGGAAACGCCCCTGCCGGTGACCTTCATGTACATCCCGGAAGAGGAAGTCGGCAGCCCCACGTCGCGGGATATGATCATCGAGGAGGCGAAGAAGAACAAATATGTTCTGGTCACTGAGCCGGCTCGCGAAGGCGGCAAGATTGTCACCGCGCGCAACGGTCGGCTGGAATACCAGATCACTGTGGCGGGTCGGCCCTCGCATGCCGGCGCGCGCCATATGGATGGTCGCAACGCCATCAAGGAGATGGCGCATCAAATCATCAAGCTGGAGGGGCTGACCGATTACAACCGGAGCCTGACCTGTTCGGTGGGTACTATCACCGGTGGCACCATGACTAACGTTGTTCCGTCCAAGTGTTCGGTAACCGTCGACATCCGCATGCCTGACATGGAGACGGCCGAGGAGGTAATGGCCATCGTTGAGGGACTGGAAACCGTGGACCCGGATTGCTTAATTACTGTCACGGGTGGTATTGACCGCCCGCCCTACGATAAGTTTGATGGCATTGCGGCCTTGTTTGAACACGCTAAGAAGGTCGCTGCTGAGATTGGGTTCGAGCTTCAGGATCTAAAAACGGGCGGCGGTTCGGACGGCAACTTCACCGGCGCCCTGGGCATACCCACGCTGGATGGGTTGGGCGCTGACGGGCACGGAGCGCACAGCTTTGACGAATATATCTATTTCTCGTCGTTGGAAGAGCGGACGAAACTGATGATTGGACTCATGGAGACGCTGGAATAGGCGGCGCGGAAGGTTTGTTTCGTGGGTCAGCGGCATCGGGGCCGGGAGATTCGTCTGGATCCTAATGGGAGAGATCTACTGTCCGACTAAAATGTGCATTTGGTGTGCGCTGTTTCCAGACCAGTGCCGTTTGGTATTGCGCAGGCGGCATGCTACTTAGGCGGCTTGGTGTTCGATACTACCTGTCAGGATGGCGTAGAGCGCGTCACTCGTATCCGTGCCGCGTAACTTTTCACAAATGCTATCATCCCGGAGCACGCGGGAGACCTTGGCCAGCGCCTTAAGATGATCAGCCCCAGCGGATTCTGGCGCCAACAGCAAGAAAATCAGGTCCACAGGGCGCTCGTCTATGGCTTGGAAGTCCACAGGGTGCTCTAGCCGTGCAAAATGGCCATGGAGGCGGTTCAAGTCTGAAAGCTTGCCGTGGGGAATAGCTATCCCGTTGCCTACACCGGTCGTCCCCAGTCGCTCACGTTCCATGAGTACGTCGAAAATGGCTCGCTCATGTAGGCCCGTCGCATCCGACGCGCGGCGCGACAAATCTTGTAGAACTTGCTTCTTGCTGGTCGCCTTGAGATTGGCGACGACCACGTCCGATGAGATGAGATCGTTGATCTCCATATCCTTCACCTATGGCCTCAAGTTATGTGATTGCCTTTACGCGCCGGCAATCCACCCATTTCCATACGGATGACCGCGTCGTTAACGGTAATTGTTGCAATCTCGGGGGGCATTTTTGCAATGACATGCGGGCGCGCGCGCTCATAAACTTCTTTATCGCCATTGTCCTCACATATGTCATATTGCCGCGCGGGCAGCATTCTCTCTGCGGCCGGCCTCTTGGCATGATGGTTGAATACATTGGGCTTATCGCATTGGAGCTGTTTGGTCATACGGTCTAGAGCACCGTTCAATTGAACTGCAACGTGAAAAGCCGGGGCGGTGTCGGCGTCTAAATTTTTGCCTTTCACAGATGTATCCATGGGTTCGACGTGTCTCGTTATGTCTTCGTTTTCTCCCGGAACAAGAACGGCAAACTTCAGAATAAATCACCAAATTCAGCGTGTTATGATAAGAATAATTCTCATCAAGCCAGGTGAGGAGCGAACCTAATACCCATCACAACTGGAGTCAATACACCCTCAAAAATCCATTTTCCACCTTGAATATTTATTTTGTTTGCGCCAACGCGGCCTTGTCCCGTCGCCGCTGCACGGAGGAGGGAATTCGCATCGCTTCGCGGTACTTGGCCACCGTCCGCCGGGCGATGTCGATGCCGTCCGCCCGCAGAAACGCGACGATCTTATCGTCGGATAAAATCTTCTTCGGTGGTTCCCTGTCAATGAGCTCCTTGATGCGATGACGGACTGCCTCCGCCGAATGAGCGTCGCCGCCGCTGGTCGATGCTATGGCGGGTGTGAAGAAGTACTTGAGTTCGAATATCCCGCGAGGGGTCGCCATGAACTTGTTCGATGTTACTCGGCTGACGGTACTCTCGTGCATTTCGATGGCATCGGCGATATCGCGGAGCACCAACGGCTTGAGGTGTTGAACGCCGTGGACAAAGAACCTCTCTTGTTGGCGAACCAGTTCCGTAGCCACCTTCATAATCGTCGTCGCCCGTTGGTGTAGGGCCTTGACCAGCCAGTTGGCGGATTGGAACTGCTCGGCGATATAGGATTTGTCATCTTTGGTGCGGGCTTCCTTGCGCACCAGGGCATGATAATGATTATTGACTAGAACTTTTGGCAAGGTCTCGCTGTTCAACTCCAGTATCCAGCCGCTGATTGGTGCAGGGCGCATGAGAACGTCGGGTATCACGAACTGTGAGGCATCTTGGTCGAAGGCCAAGGCTGGTTTCGGCGCCAGGTTTCGGATTTCCTCGATCATGTCGGCTACATCTTCGGCATCGCACTGACATATTGCCTCCAGTTTATTGAATTCGCGCGCTGCAACCAATTCCAAGTTTTCCAGGAACGTCGCCATGCAGGGGTCCAGCCGATCCATATCCTGGAGCTGTAGGGCCAGGCACTCACGGAGGTCGCGCGCGAAAATTCCCGGCGGATCGAAGTGCTGGAGACGTGTCAGGGTGTCGGCAACCAGTGCCGGATCACAGCCCAAGGCCATCGCCGCTTCATCAATCTCTACCTCTAGATAACCTGCCTTATTCAGATGGTCGATGAGGTAGAGGCCAACCATCCTAGCCGTGCCGTCGGCAAACTCCATGGTGAGTTGATCGGTGAGATGGTCGCGCAGGGACGGCAATTCTGACAAGGTCTCTTCTAGATCCGGGTTCGTCGAATCAAATCCGCCACTGCCGGAATGAGCGCCGCCGCTGAACGCCGGTTCGGCGTACTGATTTGGCGTGTCCGCTAGGCTTTGGTCATCGCTAACCCCGTTTGAGGTGTAGATATTCTCATAATCCACATCCAAACCGGATCCCGTGCTAAGCTCTGTGGGCGCGGGCGCCTCAAAATCTATGTCGGAAAGTGCGGACGGATCTGAGGCGTCGGCGCCGTCCAAGTCGCCATCGGCGATTTCGTCGGGATGGAGATCGTCGGGGGCGTCCGTATCGTCACGGCGGTCTGCCTCTTCGCGCTCCAGCATTGGGTTCTGTTCCAGCTCCTCGGCAATAAATTCAGAAAGTTCCATGTTCGACATCTGCAGCAGCTTGATTGCCTGCTGAAGTTGCGGTGTCATGACCAGCGATTGGGATTGGCGTTGGTCTAATCGGGGGACTAGAACCATGAGGACGCTCCGCTCCTGGGCCGCCTATAGACTGAACCGGTCACCCAGATAAACGCGCCGCACATCCTCATTACCTACAATATCAGTGGGTGCGCCTTCCATCAGCATCATGCCGTCATGGATGATGTAGGCCCGATCAATGACGTCCAGTGTTTCTCGAACATTGTGGTCGGTGATCAGGACGCCGATGCCGCGGTCCTTAAGTTGTGCTACGAGATCGCGAATGTCGCCTACGGCGATGGGGTCGATCCCGGCGAACGGTTCGTCCAAGAGAACGAAATGGGGGTTGGAGGCAAGTGCCCGGGCGATCTCCACCCGACGCCGCTCGCCGCCCGACAGTGCCAACGCTGGCGTATGCCGCAAGTGGGTAATAGAAAACTCCGCTAAAAGGGCTTCAAGGATTGCCTCGCGCCGTTCGCGGGATTTTTCTACCACTTCGAGGACAGCGCGGATGTTATTTTCAACGGTGAGGCCACGAAAAATGGACGCTTCCTGCGGCAGATAACCGATGCCCATGCGCGACCGGCGGTACATGGGAAGGTTCGTGATATCATTACCGTCGAGAACGATGTGGCCGTAGTCTGGCATGATCAGACCCGTGATGATGTAAAAGCAAGTCGTCTTGCCGGCGCCATTCGGCCCTAGGAGGCCGACTACCTCGCCACGTTGCAGTTCTAGGCTGACACCCCGGACCACCGGACGCTTCTTGAAGCGCTTGCCGATGTTGTGCGCCACTAAGCCCCGATTGTCGGTGACAAGGCGTGGCACGTTCTCCGTGGCTTCAACGCCCTGCATGTGGTCCCCTGACACGCTCATCTAACGAATTCAATCCTCAGACCAGGCCTACACGCCACGCCGAAACGCGACTACTTTACCTTGGTGTTCTTTTTAATAGGAATATTTTTGCCCCGGCGTGGCAAGAGAACTCCCTGGACCCTAGTTTTACCGTTGCCGAGGGTGTTCTGGCAACTGTGCATCCGGCTAACTCCAGTATTCAAATTCACATCGGCACTGCATCCATTGATGACGTTGCCGTCGCGCAGCACTTTTACCGAACCGACCAGGGTCGCAATCCCGCTTTTTACATTGTAGACCCCGCGATCGCTCAAGGCTGTATCCTTCGGTGTAGTCACCTTCACCTCGTTGAAGGCCTCGATGCGATGTATCGCTGATTTTCCGGCCATGTCTTTGCGGAAATAGGCAACCAGGACTTCTGCGTTCAATTTCTTTTCTTCGCGCACGGCCTGTGCGTTGCCGCGCGCGATGGCCATTTGCTTCTGTTCCCAATACTCCAACTGCCGTTCAGCGGTGATTGTGTCTGTGCTTGTGACCAGGCGGACCTTACCGCCGCTCACCACCAAAACAGCCTTGTCTACATTGTAGAGGGCTTTCTCTCCGTAGGTAGTAGAATCTGGTGTTTTGATCCGCACCCTCCCCAACGCGTCCAGGCGCCAGATATCCGTGCTGCCGCCAGTGCGTTCACGGTAGTAGGCACGTAATTCGTTAGCGAAGACCGTGACCTCCGCCCGGACGGCTCGGGCATTGCCCCGGGCGATGAAAACTGTGGAGTCTTGCTGCCACTCGATACCATTGTCGGCGAAGACTTCGATGGGAAGGTCGCCGCTTGTGGCGAAGTTCAGGGATTGCGACCAGGCAGAGGTGCCGGAAATCGCCGTAACCCACAGCCACATGAGGACGCTGCTTATTACAAATAAGGAGGCCCTCATGGTTTTGATTCGCCCGCCCCGGGATAGAAAGTGAGTTTTGATTTGCCGCGAAACTGGATGGTTCGCCCTTTGTCAGTCAGCTGAAAGCCGTTCGCCGTCATGTGCCCGAAGGCACCTTGCCCCTCCACCGGGTCATTCCCACTCGCCGTCCCGGCGGCCAAATCAATTTGCGCGCGGTCCGTCCGAAACTCATATCCTTGATCATGGAACAGATTGACTTTGCCATTCAGCTTAAGTGTTTTAGCTTCGCGGGCATAAATGCCGTTTTCGGCCGTCAGAACCAACCAGGTGCCATCTTGAGTAGTGATATCGGCCTTCGGCATCTCCAACCCGACTTTGGTCCCAGGGCCGGAGAGATTTCGGGCTAGGTCCGCGGTCAAGGAGAATGGCTGATTGTCTCTGTCCGTTCCCACATAGCGCGGGTTGATCATGCTGGGATCCTCGGTGTCGTTAAGTTGCGTAGCGGCGAAACCGATTCGAAAACGGATATCGGTTGTGTCCAGATGCGGCCAGGCGATCACGAGGGCGATCACTAAAAGTGCTAGGAGCGGCAGGACCAGCTTCATCAAACTGACGAAGCGGCTGTACAGGCGCGAGTGGCCACGGACTTCAACGTTGCTGATGGCATCGCCGAGGTCATTTCGGCCCCGAAGACCGCGCGGCGCCGGTGCTGCCGGATGAAATTCTGTTTGCAACTGAACCATCACCTCACCGTCAAGCCACGCCGGCGCGCAGACAATCGTGGATGTGGATGATTCCCACTGGCCCACTTTGCTCAACGACAAAGAGATTGGTTATGGACAAGGTATTCATTACGGCCATCGCTTCACTAAGCAGCGCATTGGGACCGATGGTGCGCGCGCCTGCAGTCATCACATCGACAGCCCGGGCCTCCAAAAGTGAACTGCCCATGTGGCGGCGTAGGTCTCCATCAGTGATCATACCGACGAGGTCTCCGTTGGTCCCGCGTATGCCTACGCAACCGAATCGTTTTGTCGTCATTTCCAGCAGTACGTCTGACATCATCGTGTCCGGCGTTACCAGCGGGAGTTCATCATCCATGTGCATGACGTCGGCGACCCTCATAAGGCGTTGGCCCAGCTTCCCGCCGGGATGAAGTTCCTTGAAATCGGCTAAAGAGAATTTTTTGCGTTCCAGCAACGCGACCGCCATAGCATCGCCCAAGGCTAGCATCATGGTCGACGACGTGGTCGGAGCCAGGCCTATGGGGCAGGCCTCTGGCGCATCCGGAAGGATCAATGCCGCATCGGCAGCGTTTGCCAGCGTGCTGTCGGCGATAGACGTCATTGCCACGAGGGGGATCTTGAACCGGGCCGCGTAAGTGACGACGTCAGCTAGTTCCGATGTTTCGCCAGAATTTGACAGGGCGAAGAGAGAATCGTTTTCCGTGATCATGCCCAAGTCACCGTGCGAGGCTTCCGCAGGATGAACAAAGAACGCCGGCGTGCCCGTTGAAGCTAGGGTGGCGGCGATCTTGTTGCTGATGTGGCCGCTTTTTCCCATGCCCGAGACGATGACCCGACCTTTCGTGGCGGCGAAAACATCAAGTGCGCGGACGAAGGATGGCCCCAAGCTGTCTGACAAGGCTATGAGCGCCTCCGCCTCCGTGTTCAGGACGCGCCGGGCGAAATCAATATCTGGACCGGTCTGCGATACAGTCTGAGGAATGACGGGCGGTGTCATATTGGTTGTTCTGTCCCATGAACGGTGTTCGGCTAGAGGCGGTAGAGCACGTCTAATGATGCAGATAGGTTGATAACATTTAATCAATAACCTGAGTGCCGTCAGCGTCCAACGCAAGTCAACTTGAGTATGCGCCTCGGTATTTGGAACGTCAATAAATCCGCGGTGTTAAGGCTTTAGGAGTGCGCAAAAACATCGACATCGTCCCAGCCGTCTAAATCCAACTGGGCGCGCGTCGGCAGGAAATCGAAACAGGCCTGGGCCAGTTCCAATCGGCCTTCGCGGATGAGCATAGCCTGCAGCTTGCGGTGGATGTCATGCAGGTTTAGAACGTCGGCCGCTGCGTATTTTAATTGGTCATCCGAAAGCTTTTCGTTGGCCCAATCTGAAGATTGCTGTTCCTTCGAAAGCTCGATGTTGAGGAGTTCACGGGTGATATCCTTGAGGCCATGGCGATCCGTGTAGGTTCGCACCAGCTTCGATGCGATCTTTGTGCAAAAGATCGGAGAAACGTTCACGTTCAGGTATCGCTTCAAGATCGCCACGTCGAAGCGTGCGAAGTGGAATATTTTGGTAATGGCTGTATCCGCCATTAAGGCCTTTAAATTCGGCGCGTCATACATGCCGTCCCTAATTTGGACTAGATGACACACTCCATCGCCCCCCGACAATTGCACGACACATAGCCGATCCCGGCCAAGGTTTAAACCCTGGGTTTCCGTATCCACGGCGACGGTGCCGTTAAAGGACAAGCCCTTCGGAATATCGTCTCCGTGCAACTCAATCGCTTCTGGTTCGCGTTTAGACGGTTTTGGCAATTTCCAACCCTTGCCAATGTGCACAACTTTTACTGTGCCCCATTCCGCACCGTTTGTTTAATCGAAGGGAATGTTGCACAGGAGAAAGTCGACCCCATTATTGAACCCCATCTCCATATTGGTAACTAGTACTTTCAACAGGTTAGGTAGTTGTAGGTTCATTGTCCAGAGGATTAAAAGACCTACCGTAAGGCCCGCCCTTAGGTGGACAACTTTGGTCCAATTAAGATCACTTTTAACCCCACTCAAACCCCACTCACAGACACTGCTTAGAATCAATTTTCAGATTTATACATGCCCAAAGCTATTGTCTGATGGTGGTCCTGAATTTTTTCTACATGCGACATGGGAAGGAGCCATAAGTTGAGATCGGTTATTTTATAAATCTTCAGTTGCACATGATAAGGGGCTCGACAAAGGAGGGGTGACCAATCTCATTCAACCAAGTGAAGGGTCGCGTCATGGCTGGATTGGATGTATTAGCAGATCCCTATAAGATCGGTTGCCATCAGACAAATATTTTATCAGCGATAGGCCGAGCAGTATGAAGCGAACAGTGAATAAGTCTCTTGAGGACGCCACAGAATCCTTGCGACTGGTCTACGGCCCAGCGGTTTGGCAGGCTGCAGATCTTCAAGTCAACCAATCCTGGATCTGGCGCCTAAATGCCTTGGAACTAGAGGAGATCGATGCCGCATTAAAATCAGCGCAGCAATGTGGCAAGAGCATGCCGACGTTGAAGTGTGAGGATTTCCCCCTCCCTACATTGGGGCCGCGTCTCGTCGCCGCAGCGCATGACTTGGATGCGGGTCTGGGCTGCTTGCTGATCAAAGGACTGGATGTAGAGCATTACCACACCGATGAAATCACCAATATCTACTGGGGCATTGGTCGCCATCTTGGTACGCCAATGACCCAAAACGCGGCTGGCGACCTAGTCGGCAATATACGTAATTCAGGTCGCAATATAGGCGAAAAGAATGTGCGCGGTTACACCACGAGGAACCGCATGATGCCGCATTGTGACCCTATGGATCTTGTAAGTTTGTTGTGCCTTAACCCGGCAAAAACGGGCGGACAGAGCCTGCTCGTTAGCGCAAGCGCGATCTATAACGACATTTGTCGCACGCATCCCGAATACCTACCAACGCTGTTTAGAGGCTATCACTATGATCTTAGAGGAGAGGGTCCAGCCGGCAGCCCCGACGAAGTAACTTGCAATCGCGTGCCCGTATTCAGTTGGTGGCAGGGCCGAATGAGCTGCCGCTTTCATGGACGGTCGATCCGCGAAGGCATGAAAAAAGCGGGGTACCCACTAGAGGGAATGGATGTCGACGCCGTCGACTACATAGAAGCTCTAGCCGTCGATGAACGTTACCGGTTCAAAATGAATTTGGAAAAGGGAGATATCCAAATCTTAAATAACTATGCTGTTTTGCATGCACGGGATGAGTTTGATGACTGGCCGGAACAGGATAGACGCCGCCATCTCCTGCGCCTGTGGATCAATCTCGACCCTACTATCGCGCGACCTCTCGATCCAATCTTCGCTGCCAGACACAACACGGGTCCTCGGGGCGCTATTTGCGCACAATCTAATCATTCAGGATGGGTCCCCCAGTAGCCGCGCATCTGGCTGAAAACCCGACTGTTTGGTGGCTTTGGCGCAAATGACAGCAAAAATCGGTTAAAATAACGCCTGGCAAGCACAACTCCAGTTGTTAGGCGGCCGCTAAAACCGAAATTAAGGCTGTGAAGGAAAGACATCACGCCATCAGTAATGCATTCTTCCCTGAGCGTGGATTTCAACTCATGAATTTTATTTAGAGATAGCCAATAACGTAATGCTTTAGGTCATTGATAAACCGATACTATCATCCTGGCCATTCAGGATAGTTTTATCCGCATCAGGGAATTCGAGGACAATCTTCGCCAGCTAAATGGCCTGCCCTCCATAAAGTTATCGAGAAAAACCTTTTGGATACCAACGTGTAACGGAAAAAATTCGAAGAGAAATGGTGCCCAGGAGAAGACTCGAACTTCCACGACCTTGCGGCCACAGGTACCTGAAACCTGCGCGTCTACCAATTCCGCCACCTGGGCCTAGTGTATTCTGCGGTGTTTTAGCCTCTTATCTCTTGTTTGCAAAGCGATTTGCCACTCCATTGGCTTTTAACCAGTGAGCGGCAAAGACAGGCTGATGGTTCAGTAATGCCTTCCCTTCGACCTGCTTCCCGAGGTTCGATAGAAGGTCTGCTTAGGTAACTTTAATGCAATAAAATTGACAAATAAAGGCGACCCAAAGACAAAGCCCCCTTGGGTTGCCAAGTGAATTTAAGATGGCATCAGATAAGCTGCAAACTCACATGATTGGGTGGTAGCGGATAGGAAGCTAAAACCTGCGCGTCTACCAATTCCGTTACCTGGGCCCCCTGCCCCTTGTTCCTCACAGGAAACTTTTACTGTAGACACGGAATGCATGATTGGCGCCCTAGGATTTTTCATCCCCCTTTCATGCCGACTATGCTCGGTTGACGGGGGGGGCGGAGCCATGTAAGCGAGAGAATATTTGGACAGGCGATCGACCAGGCCGAGGAGGTACGATGCCAAGCTTCTCATCCACATCAACTAAAGGACTCTCATCCGGTGACCGCGTCACCGTCATTGGCGGCACGGGCTTTGTCGGCCGATATTTGGTGCACCGATTGGCACAGGTCGGCGCCGATGTTCGAGTGGGTGTCCGCGATGTGGAAGCGGCTCTATTCTTGAAGACCGCCGGCGACGTTGGACAGGTCGTCCCCTGGCAAGTAGACATCAGCGACCCTGCCCAGGTGGCGACGGCTGTAAATGGGGCCGATGTGGTGATCAATCTGGTTGGCATTCTCTATGAGCGTGGAGGGCGGACATTCGAGCGGGTGCACGTGGACGGCGCCGCCAACGTCGCCAAGGCCGCTGCCGAAGCCGGCGCAGCCCGATTCTTGCACATGTCGGCGTTGGGTGCCGACGCGGCGTCACCGGCTCAATACGGCCGAACTAAGTTTGCAGGCGAAGAGGCGGTCAAGGCCGCGTTCCCCGAAGCCACTATTTTCCGCCCGAGCGTTATTTTCGGACCCGAAGACGCTTTTTTCAATATGTTCGCTGGCATGATGCGTTTCCTCCCGGTCTTGCCGGTCATGGGCGCACCGCTTATGCCTAAGGTATCGTTAGGAGGCGTGGATGGGTTCGGCATTGATTGCTTCGGCGACGGCGGTTGCAAGTTTCAGCCCGTTTACGTTGGTGACGTAGCGCAGGCTATGTTCGACACTGTATCGAGGCCCGAAACGCGCGGCGAGACCTATGAGTTAGGCGGCCCCCGGGTCTATTCCTTTAAGGAACTGATGGAATTGATTTTGAAGGTTACCGAGCGCAAGAAGCTCTTGATGCCGGTGCCGCTGGTGATTGCATCCTTCGAAGCCTTGTTCCTGCAATTCCTCCCGAAGCCGTTGTTAACCCCGGATCAGGTAGCCTTGTTGGAGCGTGATAATGTGCTCTCGGATCATGCTCAGGGGTTTGCGGCGCTAGACATTCAACCCACGCCGGCGGAGGCGATCCTACCCACATACCTGCACCGGTTTCGAACACCGGCGCGGCGCAACGCACACTCCTGACACCTGATCGACCTTCGGCGGTATAATACCGTAGGGGACGCCCTTTCGTTTTGCCTTGGGGCGTAGGTGTTCACACTGGGGACAATCGCGCCGCGCCATATATCCAGCGCTTTTAATTTATTGAAATCAATACCACTCACGGAGCAAGAGCCTACCACTCCTCAACGGTATATAGCTTAGTTTTGATAACGTGATTTCCAAGTGATCGTGCGGCGGGTCGTGACAAGCTTCTCTCTCAGGCACCGTAGCGGACCTGAAGGTAGCGAACCAGAGCGCGCATCCCCATAGCCTCGCCTCCTTCAGGGCGGCCGGGTTTGGAGCTCAAATTCCAGGCCATGAGGTCGATGTGGGCCCAGGGAATGTCGCTATCTACAAACCGTTGCAGAAACAGCGCCGCGGTGATGGAACCGCCATAGCCACCCTCGGGGGCGTTATTGATATCGGCGACCTTGCCGTCGATCATAGTTTCGTAACCGGCCCACAGCGGCATTCGCCAGAGCGGGTCGGTGACGTCCTTACCCGCGGCCAACAGGTCGTCGGCCAGACCATCATTATTGCAGAACAGTGCAGGCAATTCGGTGCCCAGAGCGACCCGCGCCGAGCCCGTGAGGGTGGCGAAATCGATGATTACCTCTGGCTTTTCCGCGACGGCTTCCGCCAGGGCATCGGACAGAATGACGCGACCCTCCGCGTCTGTGTTGCCGATTTCGATGGTTAGGCCCTTGCGGGTCGGCACCACGTCTCCCGGGCGCATGGCGTTGCCGGCGATTGAGTTCTCTACGGCCGGCACCAGGACGCGGAGACGAATATTGAGGCCCGATGCCATGAGTGCATCCGCGGCGCCGAGGACGTGCGCCGCTCCACCCATGTCCTTCTTCATAAACTTCATGCCGGCTGCCGACTTGATGTCTAGGCCGCCCGTATCGAAGCATACGCCCTTACCGACCAAGGTCACCTTCGGCGCATCCGCCGATCCCCACGTCAGGTCGATCAGACGTGGCGCGCGGTCGTTGGCTCGACCCACGGCATGGATCGCTGGGAAGTTGTTGGCCAGGAGCTCGTCCCCGATAGTGAGCGCGATGGCAGCACCATGTTTAGTGGCAAGGTCTTGGGCAATCTGGGCTAGATGGTTGGGGCCCATGTCCGCGGCCGGCATGTTGATTAGGTCCCGCACCAGTCCTACGGCTTCGGCCAGGTAAGACGCCTCGTCGCGCCGGCATGTGGCGGGCCAGACCAATTGCGGCGCTTGGTCGTCGGAGTTATCCTGTTTGTATCGATTGAATTGGTATCCGGCGAGCGCCCAAGCCAGAGCCAAGAGCGTCGCAGCGTCTGCATCTAGATCGTCCGCCACCGAATAGGCGCCGCCTGGCAGTTTTCCGGGGAGCGTCGCGAAATCCCAAAGTGTCGGTGTGTCGGGAATCACGAAAACAACCCCCGCCAGCGAACCGTTATCACCGGGCATTAGGCCGACGGCGCCGGCCTTCCCCTTGAATCCCGATTGTTCAAGCCAGGCCCGAACGGTGTCTGACTGTTTGGCTTGCCAAGTTTCTGAGCTAGTTTCAGGAATTAGCGTGACGGGCACGGCGGTCGGAATCGCTTCGATAAGGTGTTTAAGCATAGCTTCTGATTACCGGTTGGACGGCGGCGAATCAATCCTGGAGCTTCCCCAGGCGTTGACGATCACATTCGACGGATCGCTGATATTTGGGAACAATGCCGGGCCCAAGCCGAAGATATGGGCGTTATTCCAGCCATTCGGCTTCGCCAAGCCCGAGACGGTCGCCGGGCAGCGCGCCTTTTGCCGTGTTGGCGTTGGTGTCGTTCTCCTGGGCGATCTTTTCCTGAGACTTTACCAACAGGTCTTCTTGGCGTTCCAGCGGCACCACGGCAACGCCGTCGTCATCGCCAATGACGATGTCACCAGACTTTACCGGACAGCCGGCACAGGAGATGGTCCCGTCGATGATGCCGCCATAGCCCTTGTGCGGCCCCGCCGGCACGACGCCGGCGGCGAAGGCGGGAAAACCCAGTTCTCGGATTTCGGCGACGTCACGAACGGCTCCATCGACGACAATGCCGCCGATCTCACGGTGCATCGCGGCGCGGGTCATGATGCCGCCCCAGACGGCTGTTCCTAGGAATCCGCCTGCGTTAATAACCATGATCTCGCCCGGTTCCATCAGGCCGATCAGCATGTGCGGCGCGCCGTTGTCGCCAACCATGACGTCGACCGTGCGGGCCTGGCCGCAGACGCTTATCCCATCCTGGATCGGTTTGATGCGGCCGTCCATGACCTGGGTGCGATTCATGATGTCGGAAACAATGGCTGGCGGGACATTGCGCCACGGTGCCAGTTGGTCTCCCGTCAACTTTGCGTAGTTAGGACGATATCGTTGGATTGGCATGATGCCCCCTTGGTGTCTGCCGTTTCCCTATTGAGCTAGCCCCTATATGATGGCCATCCGTCGGCCAAGCCAATGGGTTAGAAAAGGTAGGGCAAGGATGATTTTTGGTTTATTCGGCGACAAGACAGAACGTGAATCTAAGCAGCTCAATCGCGACGCGCCAACTATCATTGCTGAGGCGGAACAGCTCTATGCGCCTGCGCGCTTGCGAGCTATGGCGGAGACTATCACCACATACATTGATCGCGCCTACAAGCGCTACGGGACGAAACCCATCGATCTGAAGCGGGCACACTATGACTTTCGAAACCTGCATAAGGAAACACGGCGCAAAAACGACCAAGTGGGACTGAGCGCCATGACCCTGGTCATAATCTATATTCGTGCGGAGATCGCCGGGCCTAAGGCAGACCCAGCGCGGGCCGCTATCAAAGCATTCACAGCGACTTGGTTGCAAGTGGCGGGGGCTCGGGACGGGGCATCAGACGGCGGCGCGTAGAGTGTCCTACACACCGTTCGATACCAGCCGCGTCCGCATCTCCAGCCGGTTGGGCGCAAGACTTGCGGTGCTGCAAATATGGTGGCATTGAGGGTTTCTTTTCTATCAGGGTAGGGATCCGAGAATGTGAAGAATACCTTGGACGGGCAAGCCGCAATTACTGCGATTAAAGAGGTCGTTGGCGACAACGGTTGGCTGGCCGATGCCGTCGACGTGGAGCCCTATGTGAATGAATGGCTAAAAATCCTGGAAGGGACGTGCCAGATGGTGGTCCGTCCGGGCACCACTGAACAGGTAGCCCAAATAATCTACATTTGTCACAACGCTGGGATCTCTATTACGCCCCAAGGCGGCAACACGGGTATGGTTGGCGGTGCGGTTCCAGACGGCGGAATCGTCCTGAGCACTGAGCGCCTTAATACTGTCCGCGAATTGGATGTCGACAACGCCACACTAACGGTGGAAGCGGGCTGTTTGTTAACGGACGTTCAGGCGGCGGCAGCCGCCGCCGGGTTCTTGTTTCCGCTGACGTTAGCATCTGAGGGAAGTTGCCGCATCGGCGGCAATATCGCGACCAACGCCGGCGGTAACAATACGGTCCGATATGGCAATACCCGTGAGCAGGTCTTGGGTCTAGAGGTAGTCCTGCCTGATGGGCGCGTGTGGGACGGCCTTCGTGGGCTCCGGAAGGACAACACCGGTTACGATCTTAAACATTTGTTTATCGGCGCGGAGGGAACGCTTGGCGTTATCACGGCAGCGGTTCTCTCATTGGTGCCAGCGCCAAGAGACCGGGTCACGGCCAT
>MDTG01222021.1_pt1 | contig 21679 bp, 12 predicted proteins | sample 811421 | NCBI WGS metagenome assembly MDTG01 (sample SAMN05326645, study PRJNA326480) | marine metagenome | isolation source: seawater | place: Pacific Ocean: South East | collected 2011 | reverse complement strand
TATTCCATGAGGTTTCAGGTGCAAGTTCACCTTCAAAAACAATTTCTCTGGCTCCAGTTAATGCCGCATGATCCTCCGTAAAAACATTGGCTACTCTAAATCCATTTCCAGCACTTATTCTTACAATATTAGATTTATTTCTTGAGCTCCATTTATAATTTACTCTTGGTGAAAAGATGTTTCCATGTATACTATTGTTGTCCCATCGAACGCCTAAAAGTATTTTTTTTCGATCACTTAAGCTTATTTCATCTTGCGCAAAAATACCGGGCAAATGAATTATCGATGGACTATTATCAAAACCATTTTCATTTAAAGTTGCAAATGTATTATCATCATAAAAAGTATAACGATAGGCTGCACCCAATAATAAATCGTGTTTTTCACCTAATTGTTTATTGTAAATTAACTGACCAAAACCAATTAACTGTTCTGCATCATAAGAAGTTTCTCCATAGAAAGAATCTTGGTAATGTCCGTTTGCACTGAATTGAAAACGAATATTTTCAGAAGTTGGCAATTCGTAGGTTCCAAAAGTTTCCCATCGATTCGTATAAATACTTTCTCCGTATACTTGATTGGTTCCTCTAAAACTTTTGTTCCAATTAGTTTCACCCCCCCAACGATCTTCATATACATATCGGAAAGCTAAGGAAAATTTTTTATTGTTTTCACGTTCGAAATTGAACTTATTAAAAATTGATATTCTATGTTGTAATGTTAAATCTGTAAAACCATCACCATTATTATCGATAATATTTTGATAGTTGAAATAGTTTATACCCATCAACCCCTCTGTTTTTTCAGAAACCTTGTAGGTGATACCAATGTCGGTATTAATTTCTCCCCAAGAGCTAGAAAAACTATCTGCAAATAATACAGGAGAGTTTAATGTTTTCTTTGTGATAATATTTATAATTCCACCCACAGCCTCAGATCCATATAAGGTTGATGCAGGTCCTTTAACAATTTCAACTCGGTCAATTAAAGCTTGAGGGATGCCAGTTAATCCATACACCGTAGAGAGACCACTTACAATAGGCATTCCATCAATCAAAACAAATGTATAAGGGCCTTCCAGTCCATTGATATGAATATCACCAGTATTACATACATTACAGTTTAATTGAGGACGAACACCATTTACATTTTGTAAGGATTCAAAAATAGAAGGTGTTGGGTTTTTCTTAAAAAAGGTTTTGCTATAGACCTCTACAGGAACTGGACTTGCAGATTTTGAGACAGGTCTTAGGGTTCCAGACACAACTATTTCATCCAAAGAATTATCAGGTTTTAATGAAAAATCACGACTTATATTCGTGTTATTTTTGAAGGTGATTTTTATTGATTTTGTTTTGTATCCTAAGCTACTTATGACTAGCGTATAAGTGCCTCTTGGAATATTTTTAATTTCATAAAACCCTTCGTCATTAGACATGTTTCCAATTTGTGTTTTTTTTAGATAGACATTGACATAAGATAAGCCCTTATCGTTATCATCATATATGTTACCAGACAAACTGTTTGTTTGAGAATAACAACAAATAGAACTTGTTACGAGGAAGAGTTTTAATACGGCAACTGTTTTTTTTATAAACATGTTCTCTTTTTTTTTGGCAAAAATAAATAATTTTTTAGTGTAGACTAAAAAATATTTTTTAAAAATAAAAAAAGTATATATTTGTGATATAATTTTTATCAATGTTTACACTTTCAGAAGAGAATTATTTAAAAGCAATATATCATTTGGAGAATATTTCTGGAAAAGGAATTAGCACGAATGCTATTGCTAAAAAACTCGATACAAAAGCTTCTTCTGTGACAGATATGATTAAGAAGTTAGCAGAAAAGGAGTTACTGATTTATAAAAAATATCAAGGGGTAACACTAACCAATATTGGGAAAAAAGCTGCGACAGGAATAGTCAGAAAACATCGTCTTTGGGAGGTGTTTTTGGTAGATAAACTTAACTTTTCCTGGGATGAAGTTCATGATGTCGCAGAACAATTAGAGCATATCAAGTCATCTAAATTAATTAATGAATTAGATCTTTTTTTAGGGTACCCTAAAATGGATCCACATGGAGATCCTATACCAGATAAAGAGGGTAATTTTCAGAAAATTGAAAAAAGATTACTTTCTTCATTAGAGGTCAATCAGTTTGGAATATGTGTAGGGGTCAATGACTCTTCTTCCGAATTTTTAAAATATTTAGACAAATATAAAATTTCTTTGGGTCAACCTATTAAAGTTCTTTCCAAAGAACCTTTTGACGAATCCATAAGGATTTTAATTAATAATAAAGAAATTTCTATTTCACATAAAATATCTAATAATATATATATTCAATCGTAAATGATCACTTTTGACCAATTAGTAGCCTTTGGAAAAGAACACCCCATTATGGCTGCATTCTATGCATCATTGTTTACTTGGGGATTGACTGCTTTAGGAGCTAGTCTTGTCTTCTTTTTTAAAAAAATGAATAGAGCTGTTCTCGATGGAATGTTAGGTTTTACGGGAGGAGTTATGGTGGCAGCAAGCTTTTGGAGTTTATTATCTCCAGCAATTGACAACAGCCCTGGAGAAGGCTTCGTAAAAGTATTTCCATCGGCTATTGGTTTTGCTTTAGGGGCTTTGGCGTTATTTGGGATGGATAAAATACTGCCTCACTTACATATTAACTTTAAGGAGTCGGAAGCTGAAGGTGTAAAAACAGGTTGGCATAAAACAACTTTGTTAGTGTTGGCAATTACCTTACATAATATTCCTGAAGGCTTGGCAGTAGGAGTTTTATTTGGAGCTGCTTCCACATTAATTGGTGCAGAACAAACCGAAATGATTATTGCAGCAATTTCTTTATCAATTGGCATAGGAATTCAGAATTTTCCTGAAGGGTTTGCGGTCGCTATGCCACTAAGAAGACAAGGCGCTAGTAGACTTAAGAGTTTTTGGTACGGACAATTATCTGCCATTGTAGAACCTGTAGCAGCTGTCTTAGGAGCAGTTGCGGTTTCTTTCTTTACTCCAATCTTGCCTTACGCTTTAGCTTTTGCTGCTGGAGCAATGATTTTTGTGGTCGTAGAGGAAGTGATTCCAGAAACACAAAGAGACAACTATACAGATATTGCTACCTTAGGTTTTATAGGAGGTTTTATTGTGATGATGTCTTTAGATGTTGGACTCGGATAAAAGCAATCATAATTTACTTGCAAGGCAACTAAATTCTCTTTGGCTTTTTGTATTTTGCAATAAACTATTTTTGTGCAACAAGACTCTACTTTTCAAATTTATAATGCATCAGCGGGTAGTGGAAAGACTTTTACTCTGGTAAAAGAATACTTAAAAATTATTCTAACAACAGATGATATTTTTACGTTCCAAAAAATTTTAGCCATTACATTTACGAACAAAGCTGCTGCAGAAATGAAACAGCGTGTTTTGATTAGTTTAAAAGAGTTCTCAGAAGGAAAAGAATCTCCTCTTCTGAGGATTCTCATAAAAGAAACAGCACTGGAACTAAAAATTATTCAAAAAAAAAGTGAAAAAATTTTACAAGTAATTCTTCAAAATTATGCAGCTTTTCATATAACTACTATAGATAGTTTTACCTATAAAATCATTAAAAGTTTTGCGTTTGATTTAGGATTGAGTCAGAATTTTGATGTCGAAATGAATGCTTATGAACTTCTGGATCAAGCGGTAGAAGTTCTCCTTTCAAGAATTGGAACCGATAAAGAATTAACAGATGTTTTAATTGAGTACTCACTTAGCAAAGCGGAAGAAGATAAATCATGGGATATATCAAATGATTTGTCAGAGTTTTCAAAAATTCTACTAAATGAAGAGGATATAACTCATTTTAGAAACCTAAGTGAAACATCTCTACAAGATTTTAAAAAATTACAAAAAAAGCTTTTAGTTCATAAAAAGGATGTGATTACAAAGATGAAATCTATTGGAGAAAAAGGATTAGAAATGATGCAAAACAACCATCTAGAATTTGGATATTTTTATAAGTCAATGCTCCCAAATCACTTTTTATCACTTAGCATAAATCCTCAAATTACAAAGTTTTTTGAACAAAGTACACTTAAAAAAAGAATCCAGGAAAAACAATTGTATACCAAATCAAAATCTGAAAAAATTAAATCTTCTATAGAAGAAATTTTGCCAGAGCTTATAAGATTATACAACGATTCAGAACTTCTATATCAACAACGATTAAAAAATAAATTGGTTTTAGAAAGTATTATTCCATTAGCGGTATTAAATAATATTAATCAAGAATTAACAGCGATAAAAGAAGATAATAATATTCGTTTAAACGCAGAATTTAATCAATTGATTTCAGATAATATTCAAGGTCAACCAGCTCCCTTCATATATGAAAGAATCGGTCATAAGTTTATGCATTATTTTATTGATGAAATGCAAGATACCTCTGTCTTACAATGGCAAAATTTAATTCCATTAATCGATAACTCCTTAGCACAAGAAAATACAAGTTTACTTCTCGTAGGAGATGGAAAACAGTCCATTTACAGATGGCGAGGAGGAAAGGCAGAGCAGTTCATAGCATTAGGGTCACAACAACAAGAATCTAAAAATCCTTTTTTAATTGAAAAAAAGGTGAATGAATTAAATATAAACTATAGAAGCTATAGTGAAATAATACGCTTTAATAATTCTTTTTTTAAACATACTTCTAAGTTTTTAAGAAACCCGTCTTACTCTAATTTATTTTTAAAGAATTCGTATCAAGAAGAAAATGAACAAAAAGGAGGTTATGTTTCTGTTTCATTTATGGAAAAACTGGATGACAAAGAAGAGGATCGTCTGAAATATGCCAAGAAAGTTTTTCAAACAATTCAACAATTAGACCCCAAGACTTCTTTAGGATCAGTTTGTGTTTTGGTGAGAAAGCGAACTGAAGGAGTTGTTGTTGCTAATTATTTATCTGAAAACAATGTTGCCATTGTCTCTTCAGAAACCTTGCTACTTAGCAATAATGAAAAAGTGAATTTCATCATTAATTTTTTAAAATTCACATTACAATCAAACGACAAAGAAAGTTTGTTAGAAATGTTAAATTTCCTTCATAAACATCTTCAAATATCTGTTGATAAGCATATTTTTTTTAGTGACCATATTCAACTTGAGCTACCAGATTTTTTAGAATCATTAAAAAAATATGATTGTTATCTAGATTTGTTTGTCTATCATCAATTACCTTTTTATGAAAAAACAGAGCAAATTATTAGAGCTTTTCAATTACAAGATACAACGGATGCCTATGTTCAGTTTTTTCTAGATGAGGTGATAATTCAACAACAAAAAGAATCTAGTGTTCAAGATTTTTTAGAGGTTTGGGGGCGTAAAAAAGAGACCTTAAGTATAGTTACTACCGAAAATCCTAATGCAGTCAAAATTATGACTGTTCATAAGTCTAAGCGGCTAGAATTCCCAATCGTAATTTTTCCTTGTGATTTGAATATTTATAAACAGGTAAAACCAAAAGCATGGTTAGAAAATGAGTTTGATAATTTTCCGAAAACCATGGTCTCATTCATTAAAGAACTCCAATATATAGAGAAAGGAAAAGAACTATTTGAAAAAAGAAGAACAGAACTAGAATTGGACAATTTTAATCTTTTATATGTCGCTTTAACTAGAGCCGTTGAACAGTTATATATCATTACAGAAAAAAGATTAAATAAGGAAGGACTAGAGAATTGTAAATACTATTCTGGAATATTCATTTCTTTTTTGAAAGAAAACCAACAGTGGGATAAAGACAAAAATGACTACACTTTTGGATCTCCAAAAAAGATAGTAAACAGTGAGCAAGAAATGTTGAGTCAAATTCAAGAAACCTTTATAAGTGTTCCATGGAAAGACCATCAAATAAGTGTATTGGCGAATTCTTCGAAGTTTTGGGGATCATCAAGGGGAAAAGCAAAAAAGTATGGGATTTTTATTCATAAAATTTTATCAGAAATCATTATTAATGAGGATATTAATGAAGTTATAGAAAAGTATTTCTTGCTCGGCGAGATCAACACAGATGAAAAAAAGCATCTTCAAAAGACGCTCCAAAAAATTATTTCCCATCCAAAATTAAAAAAATACTATTCAGAAGATATTACTGTTTTTAATGAAAGAGAAATTGTTTACAATCATGAAATTATAATTCCAGATAGATTGGTTTTTCATAAAAACAAAAATGTTTCTATTATTGATTACAAAACAGGGGTTTCCAAAAAAGAACACTATCTTCAGATAGAAAATTATGCAAGAATTTTACAATCATTAGATTATTCAATTCAAAAAAAAGTTCTAGTTTACATCAATGAAACCATGACAATAGAGGAATTTTAAAGTATTTTTACATTTTTATAACGAACCAAAATTTTACACAGAAATATGTACGGAGTAATCAAAGACTATTTACATAAAGAAATAGAAGAAATAAAAGAAGCTGGGTTATACAAATCAGAACGAATTATAACCTCTTCACAAGACGCAGTTATTAAAATTTCAACAGGAGAAGAAGTCATTAACTTTTGTTCAAATAACTATTTGGGGCTCTCAAATCATCCCGAGGTTATTCAAGCAGCAAAAGATACTATGGATACGCACGGATTTGGGATGTCCTCAGTAAGGTTCATATGCGGTACTCAAGATATTCATAAAGATTTGGAAGCAAAAATTGCAGAATTTTATCAAACAGATGATACTATTTTATATGCAGCTGCTTTTGATGCAAATGGTGGAGTTTTTGAACCCTTATTATCTCAAGAAGATGCAATTATTTCGGACAGTTTGAATCATGCTTCTATTATTGATGGGGTTCGTCTGTGTAAGGCTGCTAGATATCGTTATGAAAATAATAATATGAAAGCATTAGAAGAACAATTAATTTTAGCGACACAAAATCAACACCGTTTTAAAATTATTGTTACTGATGGAGTTTTTTCAATGGATGGAATTGTTGCTAAATTGGATAAAATCTGTGATTTGGCCGAAAAATATGATGCCTTGGTGATGATTGATGAATGTCATGCCGCCGGATTTATTGGAGCCACCGGTCGAGGAACACTTGAATTAAAAAATGTTTTAGGAAGGGTTGATATTATAACAGGAACTCTAGGAAAAGCATTAGGAGGTGCAATGGGAGGCTATACCACAGGGAAAAAGGAAATTATTGAAATATTACGTCAAAGATCCAGACCGTATTTATTTTCAAATTCATTAGCTCCTGCTATTGTTGGTGCTTCTTTAAAGGTATTTGACATCTTATTAAACGATACTTCTCTAAGAGACAGACTGGAATCCAATACCAATTACTTTAGAAGTGAAATGGAAAAAGCTGGTTTTGATTTAGTGGGTGCAGATGCAGCAATCGTTCCAATAATGTTATACGATGCAAAATTATCTCAAGTAATGGCAAATAAACTTCTTGAGGAGGGAATTTATGTAATTGGGTTCTTTTTTCCGGTAGTTCCAAAAGGAAAAGCAAGAATACGAGTGCAATTATCTGCAGCACACTCAAAAAAACATTTAGACAAAGCAATCTCGTCATTTATCAAAATAGGGAAGCAATTGCAAGTCATATAAGTAGTTAAAACTTGTATTTACGCTAACTTTTTGTAGATTTGTCTTTGTAGAGACTAACTAACAAGTTATTTTTGCATAAAATTACAGAATAAAATAAATTTAAATTTTTAATAATGAAACGATTAAAATTAGCCTTAGTGGCTTTCTTTGCTATAGTAATGCTTGGCAATGTAAACGCTCAAGATTCCAATAACCCATGGGCAATTAGTGTAGGAATTAATGTTGTTGATACTTACGAAGCTGGAGGTGAAGGAACAAAGTATTTTGAAGATTTTTTATATCCAGGTGATTGGAACTTCTTAAATTCAATTTCTAGGCTAAGCGCTGAGAGATATTTAGGTAGTGGTTTTACAGCTCAATTGGCTGGTTCTATGAATAGAATTACACAAATTAGTGTGCCTAACGATGCTGATTTAATATATTATTCTGCAGATGCCAATGTTAAATACGACCTAGATGGTTTAGTAGATAAGATATTTGGTGGCACAACCCAATACTTTAATCCATTTCTTTATGTAGGTGGTGGTTATGTATTTCTAGGAGAGGAATCAGAAGCATTGCTAAATTACGGATGGGGAGCTAATTTTTGGTTCACTGAAACCGTTGGACTTGTTTATCAAGGAGGAACGAAGCAAAAATTTTCGGACAATATTCCAACCCATTTCCAACATTCACTAGGATTGGTGATTAAATTTGGAGGAGTAGACACAGATGGAGATGGAATTTATGACAAAAATGATGCTTGTCCTGAAGTTGCTGGATTACCAGAATTTAATGGTTGTCCTGATTCTGATGGAGATGGTATCATCGATGGAGAAGACGCTTGTCCAAATGTAGCAGGTTTAGCGACTTTAAATGGTTGTCCTGATGCAGATGTAGATGGCATTGCTGACAAAGATGATATGTGTCCAAACGACAAAGGAACGAAAGAAAACAATGGTTGTCCTGATTCAGATGGAGATGGGATTGTAGATAAAGACGATAAATGTGCTAATAAAGTGGGGCCTAAAGCGAATGGAGGATGCCCATGGCCAGATACAGATGGAGATGGGGTTTTAGATAAAGATGATGATTGTAAAAATGTTGTTGGTCCTGCATCTAATAAAGGATGTCCAGAACCAGTGATTACAGAAGTTGCTCACAAAAAACTAGGGGAGTTTGCTAAAACTATTCTATTCAACTCAGGGAGAGCTTCTTTCAAAACTCCTTATGCTGAAAAATTAGATGGTATTGTAATCATTATGCAAGAATTTCCCAAAGCTACTTTTTTAATTGAAGGTCATACTGATAGTACGGGTAGTAATTCACTAAATCAAAAATTATCTGACAAAAGAGCTTCAGCTGTTAAAAACTATTTAGTTAAAAATGGAGTAGATGTTTCTAGATTAGATTCTAAAGGTTTTGGAGAATCCAATCCAATTGATACTAATAAAACAAGAGCTGGTAGAGCCAATAATAGAAGGGTGGAAATTAAAGTTACTAATAAGTAATATTCAATTATAAATTAAGTAAAAGTCCCATCATATGATGGGACTTTTTTTTTGAATGTTTTTTCTAAATAATAAATAAAAAAACTTTTCAATTTAAGTCAAATAAATTACCTTTGCGGCCTAAATAAGAGATGTTTTTTATATCTATATAAAAATTAATTTAAAGAAAGAATAATGTCTACAATAACAGGTAAAGTTTCTCAAATTATCGGCCCAGTAATTGATGTTGAATTTGATACAGAATCAGCGGAACTTCCAAAGATTTATGATTCATTAGAAATAAGAAAAGCGGATGGTTCTATTTTAGTTTTAGAAGTTCAACAACATATTGGAGAAGACACAGTTCGTACGATCTCAATGGATGCCACTGATGGTCTTCTTAGAGGACAGGAGGTTGTTGCTACTGGTAGTCCAATCCAAATGCCTATTGGTGGAGAGATTTACGGAAGACTTTTCAATGTAACTGGAGATGCTATTGATGGATTAGGAGACCTTCCTAAACAAGGAAAAGATGGGTTGCCAATTCACAGAGCTGCTCCTAAATTTGAGGATTTATCTACTTCTACAGAAGTCTTATTTACAGGAATTAAAGTTATTGATCTAATTGAACCCTATGCAAAAGGAGGTAAGATTGGATTATTTGGTGGAGCTGGTGTTGGAAAAACGGTATTAATTCAAGAGCTAATTAATAATATTGCCAAAGGACATGGAGGGCTTTCTGTATTTGCTGGAGTTGGAGAGAGAACTCGTGAAGGAAATGACTTACTAAGAGAAATGTTAGAATCAGGAATTATCAAATATGGTGACGATTTTATGCACTCTATGGAAGAAGGTGGATGGGATCTATCTAAAGTTGATAAAGCTGGAATGAAAGACTCCAAAGCAACTTTTGTATTCGGACAAATGAATGAACCTCCTGGAGCACGTGCTAGAGTTGCACTATCAGGACTAACCATTGCTGAATATTTTCGTGATGGTGCTGGAGAAGCTCAAGGAAAAGATGTCTTATTTTTCGTGGATAATATTTTCCGTTTTACTCAAGCGGGTTCTGAAGTATCAGCACTTCTAGGACGTATGCCGTCAGCAGTAGGATACCAACCAACGCTTGCTACTGAAATGGGAGCAATGCAAGAACGTATTACATCAACAAAAAAAGGATCTATTACTTCTGTTCAGGCGGTATATGTTCCTGCAGATGATTTAACAGATCCTGCACCAGCAACTACATTTGCTCACCTAGATGCAACGACAGTATTATCTCGTAAGATAGCAGAGTTAGGAATTTATCCAGCAGTGGATCCTTTAGATTCTACTTCTAGAATTTTAACTCCTGAAATTTTAGGAGATGAACATTACAATTGCGCACAAAGAGTAAAAGAGTTATTGCAACGTTATAAAGAATTACAGGATATTATTGCCATTTTAGGAATGGAAGAATTATCTGAAGAAGATAAATTAGCAGTATCCAGAGCAAGACGTGTGCAACGTTTCTTATCTCAACCTTTTCATGTTGCTGAGCAATTTACTGGGATTCCAGGTGTTTTGGTAGATATCAAAGAAACTATTAAAGGATTTAACATGATTATGGACGGTGAATTAGATCATTTACCTGAAGCAGCTTTTAACCTTAAAGGAACTATTGAAGAAGCCATTGAAGCTGGAGAGAAAATGTTAGCAGAAGCATAATTAAAATAAATAAATATGCACTTAGAAGTTGTATCACCAGAAGCTATTTTATTCTCATCTAATGTAGATTCTATAACCGTACCTGGTACTGTTGGAGAGTTTCAAATGTTAAATAATCACGCAGCAATAGTTTCCACATTAAAAGAAGGAACAATCAAGATTCATGTTCATACTCAAGAACAGCTTGAATTAGATGCTTTACATGCTAAAATAATTCGTCATACTGATGATAAAATTCTAAGCATAGAAATCCAATCGGGAACTGTTGAAATGAAAGATAATAAAGCGATTATTTTAGTCGATTGATACTCCTTACTCTATATGTAACCACTAAAAAAGCATCTCAATATTGAGATGCTTTTTTAGTGGTTTTAAAGACAGCTTTCTAGTTACCAGTAACTTTAACATTATCTACTTGAAAGGTAGTGGTTATTCCTCCGTCTGCTCCTACATATCTAAAGGCAACATGAACCTTCCCTGATAAACAAGAAATATTGATAGAACCAGAATTTGTATAAACATTATTATATCCAGACGAAGGCCCTTGAGATAAAGCTGCATCTATTTTTAACCATGTCGCCGAGGTTACATCGCCGGTAAAATCATTAGAAATATAAGTTGATAATGGAGCCCCATTGTCATAACCTGTTTTTGTATCGAAAGTTAATTCTTCATCAGTAGTATTATCTAAGTCAATTTCAGGGGTGACAAGCCATACCTCTAAGGGAGATTCATCACTGTTGTATGCAGATATTTGAACATATCTGTTTCCCCCATAACTTCTAGAGCTAAATAAAGTAGTTCCTCCGTTCACATTCACATTGGTCCAGCCAGCATTTATAATACCATTATCCGATGTAATGGTTTCGAAATCTTCATCTAGTAAGACAGTATTACCGCCAACGTTACCAACGCCACAATCCAAGACAGGAGGGTCACAACGTTCAGTATCATTAAATTCTATATCAGAAGGGGTATTTATAATGGCAACAATTATTTCAGCAAAATAATCTTTGGTTAAAACCGCTTTCATTGAGCCCTTACCCGAAGGAACAACATTCGATTTAAAACTTGCAAAAGTACTCGTTTGAAGCTGAACAGTTTTTTCGGTATCACATTCAAAAACTGTCCGTAAGCCATCATATTCATCTTCTGGTTCTCCTGCAAATGTCTTGTTCAAATCAGACTTCAACATTTGTGCAGAAGATAATTGAATCATTGTATTGATATGAGCTTCAGTTAGCTCTCCAAGTGCAATATTGGTGGGAATAATTTCTGAAACAGTAGCCGATCTGAAAAGATGGTCTTGAATGGATGTTGAAGGAATATCATCAACTTGGTCCCCATCTAAAGTACCCAATATATATTTTCCAAGAACGTTATTAGTTGGATTGATATAATTACTACTTTCTCCATCATCATAAGTAACTGTTAATCCGTCTAACTTTATATATATTTTTCTTCCAATATCGTAGGTTTCACTTAAGGATGTTTTATTTAGGATAATTTCTATACCAGCGGTAGGGTTTTCAGCCTTGTCTTGAATAATCAGTTTTTTATAAAAATTTCCCGCTGCATCACTAGAAACAACATAGCCTTCAGCATAGGTAGGGTTATTTTCATTTACATCAAAAGTATATATAAGATCTCCATTTGAATTGAATTGTTGCTGTAAAGCTGTTTGTATCGCTGTAATACTTGAATTAGCCATTATATTAGGCTCTTCTACAGTAATGTCAGGAACAGCAAAGTCTCCATCTTCAACACAAGAGGTTATTGTGAGGGCAATCATTAAAAATGATGCAATGCCATAAAATTTAGTTGTTTTCATAATTATATATTAATGAGTTTTTTATTTTTTTAGAATCTATAGTTAATATTTAAGAAGTAAGTAGTTCCTCTACCAAACCAATATTTATTTCCAAAAACAGGAATATCTAATTCTTTGTCTTCTTTTAATTGTCTGTAATTTGCATTTCTCCCTTGTTCAAATCCACCAGATTTATATTTTGTATTAAACAAATTTCCGATACTCGCAAAAAAACTGATGTACTGATTTCCAATTTTCCAAGATTTTCCGCCAATCATATTTACCACCATATAATTTTCAAATTTTTCTTGTTGTAATAATTGTCTAGCGATATTTTCATCGTAATCATTAAAAGGAATTCCACCATCATCAGCAAAATTTGAAGTTCTTGTTAATGGAGCGATATCTACATACACATTATCAAAGAAGTTTGCGGTAGCACCCACAAACCAATACTCAGGATCTCTGTATTCAAAACCAACAGAATAGGCAGTTTGAGGACCTGCAGCTAATTTATAATTCTTCAAATTGGCAGCACCAAAATCCTTACGACCATTAATAAAACCTGCATCTTCTGATCTGGTATTGTTCTCAGTTGTTAAGTACAAATTGGGATTATTATCATAGGTATATTGTCCTAAATTTCCAGCTGCTTTTAATTTAATGGTGGGGGTAACTTGAGCTTCTATTCCAAATTCAGCACCAAAATGTTTTTTATCAATACCGGATAAGATTTCTTGAACAAAAGCTGTATTATCTCCACCAATTCCATCAGCAAAGAAAAATGATATCTCTGTAGCATCTTGTATTTTTGTATAGTATCCAGTTACTTTTGCTTGAAGCACTGGCCCTCTATAAATATAACTTACATCGGAAGAAAGTATTTTTTCACTAGTTAAATTTTCAACTGTATTATTATTTTCTCTTGAGTTAGAAAAAGAGTTTCTTAAATTAGGGGCTTTGGTTATATACCCTGCATTTAAATTAAATAAATGACGCCCAGATAATTTATAGGTGAGCCCTCCTTTAGAACCATAGTTTGTAAATGTTAGTTCTTCAGATTTTCCTAATGAGTTATCTGCAAACCCTCCATTTTGAAATAACCCATCTCTTTGATGTGAGGTATTTGAGATACTTGCAGCAAGATAAAAATCTACTTTATTGTATCTAAACTGACCTTGAACAAAACCATCAATAACATTTGAATGTAGATTAAAATTGTATTTGAATGGATCTCCTACCCCAACAATATTCATCGGGTTTAATAAATTGTTTTGTTTTTCTTCAAATGAATCTGCAAATGAATCCGCGTCTAGATATCCAGAACCCCCAAGAAGATCAATGATTTCTGCAAAGTTTTTAGAGTTTAATCGAGTATATTGCATCCTTGCATTTACTGTAATATTTTCTGAAACATCTTTGTTTAGTATCGTATTGACTGTAAACTGAGTATCATCATTTCTGTCTTCATACAAAACATAAGAGGAGTTTCCATTATTATTTGGGTTTGCATTCGCATTGTATAAACTACTCCAATTTAGTTGACCACCGTTTAGAAATGCTTGTTCAATCTCATAAATATTTGAGTACCCTTGTCTTAAGCCATAACTCGGTAATTTCTGATAATATGTTGGGTCTGGATTAGAAGCACCTAAATTCACAATATATGGATTTCCATCTCCATCAACAGCAACACCATCAACTTTAGTTCCATTATTATCAATTCTACTATTTCCTATTTTTCCAAATTGATAAGAGACATTAGTTTGTAAAGAGGTACTTTCATTTATATTCCAATAGTGATTTAACAGTAAAATTGGTTCTGAAACTTCTCTAATACGGGAGTTTCGAATATCTCCATTTTGAGTCCCCCAATAAGAATTGTATTGAATTCCCTTTAAATCAAAAACTTCTTGAGTTTGTGGGGCAGACTTCCCTCTTCTGTTCAAAGCGGTAATAGAGGTAAAACTTAAGCTGTGTTTATCATTGAATTTCTTCTCTATAGAAGCAAATAAAGAAGATGCATTATACATTGTTCCCTCGACATAGCCCTCTTTTCCTGTTCTTCTACTAGCAGCAACTGTATAAGCCCAACCGTTTTTTGATAATCCTGAAGAATGAGTTGCCATGACTCTGTGTACGTAACTCCTGTTTGAAGATGCATAGGAGACACGAGTCCCTACTCTTTGTTCAGAGGGTCTTACATTGATATTCGTTGAACCGAGAACACCACCAAAAGTATAGTCAGAGGCACTCAAACCATTGCTAAATTCTTGATTTCTTAGAACATCATTTAAACCACCCCAATTACTCCATTGTGGTCTACCATTATAAAGTTTATTCATTTCTATTCCATTAATAAGAACCTTTCCATTTTCTGAATCTAAACCTCTAATTCTAAAAAAGGAAGAACTAAATTCAAAAGCAGCTGTTCTCAAATAAATATCTCTAGAGGCTTGAAGTAGCCCAGAAATGTTATCTGTAGCCATGGTATCATCATTTAATTCATCATCTGTGAGAGTCACCGTGCTTAAATCTTCCTCCTCGGTAAAATCTTTGTATAATAGGATGGTACCCAAATCGATTGTTACATCATTTAACTCAACAGGGAAATTTTGTGATTCGTATCCTTTAAAAGAAATTTCAATAAGATAAGATCCATTGGATAAATTTTCAAGGATAAAGACACCATTTTCGTTTGTAAGAACTTTACGTGAAGTCTCTTTGACACTAATAGTAACTCCTTTTAATTGATTGTTTTCTTCGCTATCTACGATAACTCCTTTGATTACGTTTTGAGCATAAGAGCTAAAACAGACACAAAAAGTAAGTAGTATAGGGGTAATAAATTTTTTCATTGAATGCTTGGTTGTTTTTAAAATTAAAATTTTGCCTAAGCAAGGTCTAAATTACCAAAATTTATTGATGTAATTGTTAAAATTAATAGATTTAATAGATCACTATAAATTAGTTGTTTATGTTTGTAGATAATAATAATTTTTTAAAATGAAAAAAACCCTTCTTTTACTTTCAATATGTTGTTTTTCAATTTCATTTAGTCAACAAAAAAGTAAGGAATATAAGATTAGAACGGTTGCGTTTTATAATCTAGAAAACTTATTTGATACCATAAATGATATTACAAAAAACGATGAGGCTAGTCCTATGATGGAGTTAAAAGGAAATCGTTCTAAAGTTTATTGGGATAAAATTGATAAATTATCAACTGTCATTTCACAAATAGGAAAAGATAAATCCAATACAAGCCCAGCTATTATAGGAGTATGTGAAATTGAAAACCGAGCTGTTCTAGAAGATTTAATTACCTCAGAAAAGTTAAAATCCAAACGTTATGGAATTATTCATTATGAATCTCCTGACAAAAGAGGAATTGACGTGGCTTTATTATATCAACAACGTTATTTTAAACCTGTCCATCATCAATCATTTAATCCAAATATTTATAGAGATGGAAGAAAAGTATATACAAGAGATCAACTGTTAGTTTCTGGGTATTTAGATGATGAATTAATTCATATTATTGTTAATCATTGGCCTTCAAGAAGTGGGGGAGAAATGAAAAGTAGGCCATTGAGAGAAAAAGCAGCCTATCAGAATACTAAAATTATCGAGCAAATTAAACAGAAAGAAGAAAATCCAAAGATATTAGTTATGGGAGATTTTAATGATGACCCAACAAATAATAGTTTTAAAGAAGTCCTTAAAACGAAAGATAAAAAAGAAGCTGTTGGAAAAGGAGATTTATACAATCCTTATGAAAGTATGTTAAAAAAAGGCTTTAATACACTTGGCTATAGAGATAATATTAATTTGTTTGATCAGATTGTAATCACATCTCATTTGTTAGATACTGGAGAAAATGATTTTTCGTCGTATAAAATGTTTAAAGCGGCAATTTTCAATAAACGCTTCCTAACCAATAAAAGAGGTCGCTATAAAGGATACCCTTTCCGAAGTTTTTCATACGGATCTTACACAGGGGGCTATAGTGATCATTATCCGGTATATATATATTTAATTAAAGAGAAATAAGAGTCATTATTTTTTAGTGTGTCTTTTTTAGATCTTTTAAAACTAGTTGAATAGAAGTCATTCCATTCCATTCGTTTTCATCTAAACTGTAAGCAATATCAAAATCATTTTTAATCATTTTTATTTTGTCACCCAATCCAAAACCTATGGCATTATAGGTTTTTTTGTCAGCACCAGATATGATATTTAATTTAAGATGACTTTGGTCAGTTCCCACCTTCTTCCCATAGCCATTATCTCTTACCGAGCTGGTGGAAAAAACAGGTTTCATATTATGCGGGCCAAAAGGCCCCATTTGTTGTAAAATTCTAAAAAATTTTGGAGTAATATCAGACAATTCTAACCTTGAGTCAATAGTAATTTCAGGAACTAATAATTTTTTATCAATGCTAGCTTCTACGACCTCTTCAAATTTATTTTTAAAAGCAGTATACTTTTTTGGATCTAGGGTTAAACCAGCAGCGTATTTATGTCCACCAAACTGTTCAATAAACTCAGAACATTGTTGTAATGCCTCATAGACGTCAAATCCTTTTACAGACCTGGCAGAGGCAGCAAGTTTCTCACCACTTTTGGTAAACACTAATGTGGGTCTATAATAAGACTCTATGAGTCTAGAAGCCACAATGCCAATAACACCTTTATGCCAATTTTCAGAATAAACAACCGTTGAAAAGTTTTCTTTTTCATTAGCTGAATCAATTTGTTGTAAAGCTTCATATGTAATTTTTTTATCAAGTTCTTTTCTTTCTGTATTAAAAACTTCTATTGAAGTAGCACATTCTACTGCTGCTTTAAAATCCATTTCTGTTAATAGTTCTACGGCATAATTACCGTGCTTGATTCTTCCTGCTGCATTAATTCGTGGGGCAATCATAAAAACAACATCGGTAATTGTCAATATTTTTTTATGTATCTGGTGAATAATTGCCTTAATTCCATTTCTTGGGTTTGTATTAATGACTTGAAGCCCATAGTAAGCCAAGACTCTATTTTCACCAGTTATAGGAACAATATCAGCAGCAATTGCAGTAGCAACTAAATCTAAATATTGAGTTAAATCTTCAAGGGTTTGATTTTTTGTAGATGCAATGGCCTGAATTAATTTAAAACCAACTCCACAACCACACAACTCATCATAAGGATATGAACAATCAGACCTTTTGGGATTCAGAACAGCAATAGCCTCCGGGATTTGATCACCAGGTTTATGATGATCACAAATAATAAAATCAATTTTTTTTTTGGTGGCATATGTTACCTTATCGATTGCTTTAATACCACAATCGAGTGCAATGATCACAGAAAAATTGTTATCTGCAGCAAAATCAATTCCTTGATAGGAAATACCATATCCTTCCTCATATCGATCAGGAATATAAGTTGAAATATTTGGTGTGATGGTTTTAAGATAAGAAGAAACCAAAGAAACCGATGTGGTTCCGTCTACATCATAATCGCCATAAATAAGAATATTTTCATGATTCGCAATCGCTTTTTCAATCCTATAAACCGCTAGATTCATGTCTTTTAACAAGAAAGGGTCATGAAGATCCTCTAATGAGGGTCGAAAAAATTTTTTTGCCTCCTCAAAATCACGAACCCCTCTTTGCACTAAAAGTTTCGATAAGGTTACGTCTATCGAAAGATCTTCGGAAAGCCGACGTGTTATTTCAAGATTTGGTACTGTTTTAAAAGTCCAACGCATAGCAATTTGATTGTGCTGAGTTTATCTCAGTAACGAGTTTTAATTATTGTTTATGAAGATATACTTTTGTGGTTATTTTAGCAAATTGACGAAACATTTCCATAACACCACAATACCTTTCTACAGATAAGGTAACCGCTTTATTAATCTTATCCTCTTGTAATTCGCTTCCATAAAAATGATATTCTACATTCACTTTATCATAAAATTTAGGATGCTCATCTGTTAATTCTCCATGAACTAGAATATTAAAATTAGCTACTTCTGCTCTCATTTTTTTTAATAAAGAAACTACATCTAAACCCGAGCAGCCTGCTAGAGAAGATAGCATCATAGCTTTGGGACGTAAGCCTTTATTTTTTACTCCTTCTTCGGGAGCATCCATAAAAATAGCATCTCCACTTGGATTGTCAGATTCAAATACCATGTTTTCTTTCCAAATTGTTGTTACTGTATTATTTGCCATAATTAATTTTTAAGATAAGACATTTGTAATTTTACAAAAATAGTAACAATGATTCAATAATTCTTACGTTATATTTGCTACAAATACTCAATTTTTTGAAAAAGAAATGCAAATTTCACTAATAAGTACAAACGCATAAAAATTTATCAAGTAAAGAATGTATTATAAGCCCCTAAGTATTGTCTTACTTTTTCTATCCTTTTGTTCTTTTTCTCAGACGATTAATGATTTGAATAAAATATATTCTCCGATAAAAATCATTCAGAAAAACACCCGAAACCCAATCATAACTAATAATACAGATTTTGTATATAACTATTGTGACTTAGATAACGATGGATTTGAAACAATTGATTTGATCCCAATCCTTGATGACATTCAAGTAGCAGTAGCTAGTGATTTAGAGATAAGTAACCCTAAATTATTAATAGGAACTTCAGATTTAAAAATTATTCAGATAGATGATGTTTTACAAACACCAATCACTACAATAATTTGTGACCTTCCTGGTCCAACTTATGATGTTGCCATTAATTCTGATAAAGAGTTATTTACAACGAATTTCTCTTTTACCCATCAAATAGACGAAAGTACCTGTAATCTATCGACTATTTTAAATCAAGGAGGAAATTCGTTATCCTTTGATACACAAAATAATTTATATTTTAACAATTTATCTCTAATAAGCTCTGCCGTTTATAGGTTGGATGCGGGACTCTCCTCAACGCCTTATATTTGGCATGATTTTAATCAGGGTCAAGCAGGAGGTGATTTTGTAGTTTTGGGGAATTATATGTATATCTCATGGAAAACACCTAGTGGATCAGATATCCTTTTTAAGGTCACAATAGACGCGGATATAAATTATGTTTCCCATGAAGAATTAGGGTCGTTAAAACTAGATACTTTTGGCCTTGCAAGTGAACAAGGGGTCCTCTATGGTGTAACACCTTCTGAGATTTATAAAATCAATTTAGAAACATCCCCTCCTACCTTTGAGACAATTATAGTCAATGATTTTACACACGGTGCATGGTATGGTTCTGCTGGCTACAGTGAAGCGATTGAATTGGTTTCTACAGCTCATATAAACGAGCCTGATGCAAACAATAATGATAGTATATTGCCAGATTCCTGGAGTAACACTGACAATGGAGGACAAACTATCTACATTAGAACTGAAGATGTTTCCAACGGAAATTATATCGTTACTCCAGTTACAATTCAGATAGATTCAACCCCCTTTATTGCCAACACCCCCCTTGATATAGAAATCTGTGATCTAGACGATAACGGAGTTGAGTCTTTTGACTTTACAAATCAATCTGCTCAGGTAATGGGCTCACAAAGTACATCCTTATTTGAAGTTATTTATTCAACTGATGGCTCATTTACTACAACAATTTCAGATCCTACAAATTATCTCAATACCCAACCAACAGAAACCATCTTTTTTCGCATTATAAATACTAATAATCAGGAGTGTTATTCAAATGGATCTTTCACGATATCTATCATTGATCCCGTTACTTGCGTCCAAAATAATCTACCCCCAGAACTGAATGCAAATAGCAGAGAAGCCTATTGTCCTCTCAGTCAAATCAAAATAGCACCCAATTTTACGATTACCGATCCTGATGATACTGGAATTGAAGCTTTTTTTATTCAAATTTCCTCAGGTTATTCATTAGGGACCGATCTATTGTCTTTAACAGGGAATCATCCAACAATGAATTCATCTTGGAACCTAATAGAGGGGAAATTGACCTTAACTCCCGTTGGTTCAACTCAAATATTATATACAGATTTAGAATTGGCGGTTAGAGATATTGTCTTTGAAAGTTCAGATCCAGCAATTAGTGGAGAAAAGTTTTTTTCTTTAACCATTGGAGATGCCAACTATCTGCCGTCTACAGATCATTTTTATGTATATCAAGAAGACATAGGTGTCTTATGGTCTGATGCGAAAGCCTTGGCTGAAGCCTCAACATATTATGGGTTACAAGGATATTTAGTGACCATTTTATCTGAAGAGGAAAATCAAATCTCTGCAGAACAAATTACTGGGACAGGTTGGATTGGCGGAAGTGATCAAGAAAGTGAAGGTGTTTGGAAATGGGTGACCGGACCAGAAGCAGGGACCAATTTTTGGAATGGTAATTTTACTGGATCAGCTCCTCCTGGAATCTATTCAAATTGGAATACTAATGAACCCAATCAAGCAGGAGATGAAGATTATGCTCATATTACTGCTGATGGTGTTGGTATTGATGGCTCCTGGAATGATTTATCAAATACTGGTGCTAGTTCTGGCGCTTATCAACCCAAAGGATATATTGTAGAATACGGAGGAAGCCCTGGAGATCCGATCCTCAATATTTCTGCCAGTACAAGTATTTATATTCCTGAAATAGTATCAACTACAGGCGGTGAAACCTGCCCTAATGGAAGAGTTACTTTAGAGGCAATATCATCAGAGGGAGAGGTCTTTTGGTATGATGCCATATCTGATGGAAATCTAGTAGCAACAGGAAATACATTGACCACTCCTTTACTCAATAGTTCTATAACGTACTATGCAGCAGTTTCTCCAGAAGGATGTTCAACCATCAATAGAGTGGCGGTAGAAGCAATTGTTTACCCTATCCCCATAGTGACCGACCCAGTAGTATTATCCCTATGCGATGACGATCAAGATGGTTTTGTAAATGTCGATTTGACCTCTGTAAATTCAGATATTTCAGTTGATTTTGCCAATGAAACGTTCCAATATTATCCATCACAATTAGACGCAGACAACAATACCAGTGAAATTATAGACCCGACAAATTACACCAATGTTATCG
>MDTG01162808.1_pt1 | contig 21679 bp, 16 predicted proteins | sample 811421 | NCBI WGS metagenome assembly MDTG01 (sample SAMN05326645, study PRJNA326480) | marine metagenome | isolation source: seawater | place: Pacific Ocean: South East | collected 2011 | reverse complement strand
GGGGGGCTGGCTTGCGGTCACGATCTGCCTCCGGGCAAATCGCGATCTCCTATCCGCTCAGCCGGTCCTCGACCAGAACGCAGTTCTTCGGACGCATACCCTGAGGAATCCCCCCAGGGGACGGCTCCCCTCTAGGCCAGCCTCCCAGTTCGCCTCACGAGCGCCGCCTTCGCCACCCAGACCCCCTCTCCTCTGCCCGCCCCTCCGGGCGCCGCCCCAGCGGCAGCCCCAGCGACAGCCCCAGCCGCCCGCCGTCGGAGCCCGCTCCCAAGCGTTATGCTCGCCCTCCACATGAAGCTCATCGTGCGAGGCGCCCCCAGCGCGCCGCTCAAAGGCAGCGTCAGCGTCCCCGGCGACAAGTCCATCAGTCACCGCGCGGTCCTCCTCGCCTCCCTCGCTGACGGCGTCAGCCGCATCGAGGGCTTCCTCGACGGCGGCGACTGCAACGCGACCTGCGACGTGGTCCGCGCCCTCGACGTCTCCGTCCTCGCGCCCACGCCGACCAGCCGCGTCGTGCACGGCGTCGGCCTCCGCGGCTGGGCCGAACCCGAGGACGTGCTCGACTGCGCCAACTCGGGCACCACGATGCGCCTGATCGCGGGGCTCCTCGCCGGTCAGTCCTTCACCAGCTTCCTGGTCGGGACGCCGCAGCTCCAGCGGCGCCCTATGGGTCGGATCACCGAGCCGCTCCGCCGCATGGGCGCGCGGATCGCCGGGCGCGCGGGCGCTCGCTTCGCTCCCCTCGCGATCCAGTCCCCCGACTCGCCCGACGCCCCCGGCCGCCTCCACGGGACCATCCACCAGCTGCCGATCGCCAGCGCGCAGGTCAAGAGCTGCATTCTCCTGGCGGGCCTCTACGCCGAGGGGCCGACCACGGTCGTCGAGCCGGGGCCCTGCCGCGACCACAGCGAGCGCCTCCTGCGCGCCTGCGGCGTCGACCTCGTCGTGGACGGGCGCCAGATCCAGCTGACCCCGCCGGCCTCGCTCCAGCCGGTCGACCTGCGCGTCCCCGGTGACGTGAGCTCCGCTGCGTTCCTGCTCGTCGCCGCCGCCGGCCGCCCCGACAGCGACGTGACCCTGCCGGGCGTGGGCGTCAACCCGACGCGCACCGGGATCCTGAGCGCGCTCGAGCGAATGGGCGCCAAGCTCGAGCGCCTCGAGCTGCGTGAGGAGGGCGGCGAGCCCGTCGCGGACCTCCGCTTGCTCCAGGAGCCGCTGCGCGGCACGCGCGTGGCCGGCGAGGAGATCGCGACCCTGATCGACGAGCTGCCGATCCTGGCCGTGGCGGCGACCCAGGCCGATGGCGAGACGGTGATCGCGGACGCGGCGGAGCTGCGGGTCAAGGAGACGGATCGGATCGAGACCACGGCCAGCGAGCTGCGCAAGCTGGGCGCGCAGATCGAGACTCGCCCCGACGGAATGGTGATCACCGGCCACGCGCCCCTGCGCGGGGCGACGGTCCACAGCCACGGCGACCACCGCCTGGCCATGGCGCTCGCGGTGGCCGGCCTCTTCGCCGAGGGCCAGACGATCATCGAGGAGGCCGAGGTCAGCGACGACAGCTTCCCCGGCTTCGTGGCCGCCCTGCGCGAGCTCGGCGCCGAGGTCGAGGTCAAGGAGGAGGACGCGTCGTGCTGACCCGGCTGCGGTTCCTCAGCGCCGGCGAGAGCCACGGGCCGGGCCTGAGCGCGATCCTCGAGGGGATCCCCGCTGGCCTCGCGCTCGACCTCGACGCGGTCGACCACGAGCTCGCTCGTCGACAGAAGGGCTTCGGCGCCGGCGGGCGAATGAAGATCGAGCGCGACCAGGTCCGGATCAGCGGCGGGCTGATGGGCGGGCACACGACCGGCGGGCCCCTCGCGCTGGCGGTCGAGAACCGCGACTGGAAGAACTGGCGCGAGAAGGACGTGGAGCCGCTGACGCGCCCGCGGCCAGGGCACGCCGACCTGACCGGCGCCGTCAAATACGGCTACCGCGAGCTGCGCCTCTCGCTGGAGCGAGCCTCGGCCCGCGAGACCGCGATGCGCGTCGCCGCGGGGGCGGTCTGCAAGCAGCTGCTCGCGGCCTTCGGCGTCGAGGTCGGCGGCTACGTGGTCCAGGTCGGCGACGTGTTCGCCGACCTGCCCGAGACGCTGGACGAGGCCGCCCTGCGAGCCCGCTTCGCCGCGGCGCAAGACAACGACCTCTGCTGCCCCGACCCGGCGGCCCTCGAGCCGATGCGGGACCTGATCACGCGCTGGCGCAAGGACAAGGACACGATCGGCGGGGTGTTCGAGGTGATCGCGCTCGGCCTGCCGGTCGGGCTCGGCAGCCACGTGCAGTGGGACCGACGCCTGGAGGCGCGCCTCGCGCTGGCCCTGATGAGCGTTCAGGCGATCAAGGGGGTCGAGGTCGGCGAGGGCTTCCGCCACGCTGGCCAGCGCGGGACCGAGGTCCACGACGAGATCGTGCGCGACGAGGCGGGCAACCTCTCGCGCGCCAGCAACCGGGCGGGCGGGTTGGAGGGCGGCATGACGACCGGCTTGCCCCTCCGCCTGCGCGTGGCCAAGAAGCCGATCAGCACCACGCTGAACCCGCGCCGCACGGTCGACCTGGCCAGCGGCGAGGCGGCCGAGACCGTCTACGAGCGGAGCGACTTCTGCGCGCTCCCTCGCGCGGTCCCGATCGGCGAGGCGATGGTCGCGCTGGTCCTCGCCGACGCGCTGCTCGAGAAGCTGGGCGGCGACTCGCTGGCCGAGATGCAGCCGCGCTTTCAGGCCCTGCGCCAGGCGCGCCTGGAGGACCTCCCCATGGACGATCGGGTGTGGCGGCTGGGCTATGAAGGTCTTTGAGCCCGAGCCGGCCTCGATCGAGGTGGCGGCCCCTGGCGGGCCCTACACCATCGCCCTCGGGCCGGGGCAGCTCGGCCGCCTGGGCGTGTGGCTCGAGCGCTGGGGCCTGACGCCGGGGCCCGCGGCGGTGGTCGCCGAGCCCAAGCTGCAGGTGCTCTACGGCAAGCAGGTCGTGGAGGCGCTGCGCGAGGCCGGCTACGAGCCCTACCTGTGCGAGGTCCCCGGGGGCGAGGCCCACAAGACCCTCGCCACGGTGGCGAGCCTCTACGAGCGCTTCGCGGGGCTAGGCCTCGACCGGCGGGCGCCGGTCGTGGCGCTCGGCGGCGGCGTCACGGGCGACCTGGCCGGCTTCGCGGCCGCGAGCTGGTTGCGCGGCGTGCCCTTCGTGCAGATCCCGACCTCGCTCCTGGCCATGGTCGACAGCTCGGTCGGGGGCAAGACCGGAGTGGACCTGCCGGCGGGCAAGAACCTGGTCGGGGCCTTCAAGCAGCCGGCCGGCGTGCTGATCGACCCGCGCGTGCTCCAGACCCTGCCCGACGCCGAGGTGCGCGCGGGCCTGGCCGAGGTCCTCAAGCACGGGCTGATCGGCGATGGGGCCCTCTTCGCGCGCCTCGAGCAGGGCGTCGAGGGTCTCGACGACGTGGGCTGGGCCGAGCTCGTCCACGACGCGGTCCTGGTCAAGGTCGAGGTGGTCGCCGAGGACCCCTTCGAGCAGGGACGGCGGGCCGTGCTCAACCTCGGGCACACCTTCGGCCACGCCTTCGAGCTGCTCTCGGGCTTCGCGCTCCGCCACGGCGAGGCGGTGGGCGTGGGGCTGATCGCTGCGGCCGACCTCGCCGAGCGCCTGGGGCGCGCCGAGGCGGGGCTGAGCGCGCGGGTCGAGGCGGCGCTCGAGGCGCTGGGCTTGCCGACTCGCCTCTCCTTTGAGGTGGCGGCGGCGCGCCGCGCGATGGCCTCCGACAAGAAGAAGCGGGGCAAGACGCTCCGCTTCGTGATCCCGACCGCCGTGGGCGCCGTCGAGCTGATCGACGACCCCGGCGAGAGCGTCGACGCCGCGCTGGCGCGCGTGCGCGCTTAGGACCAACGAGCTACGGACAGGGAGCCTGTGATGGACATCAGCAACGAAGAGGGCCTCCGCGCGGCCATGGAGACTTTGGGCGGCCTGCGGGCTCCGGCGAGCGAGCAGGCGCTGGCCGCCGCCGAGAAGGAGATCGGGGTCGAGTTCCCGGACTTGCTCAGGCGGATGTACCGGATCAGCGACGGCCTCGACCACGAGGACGGCCTGTTCTTCCCGCTCATCGCCAAGGAAGAGGACTACGGCAACGGGCTGCTGACCCAGTGGCGCGACTACCGCGAGAACATGTGCGTCGAAGAGGACGGCGGCGCCGAGGGCTACATCGGCACGGACGCCTACCCGATCGGCTCCGTGTTCGGAGACGCCGACACCTTCGTCCTCCGCACCAATCAGCCCGGCGTGTTCGAGCACTACCCGGACGACGGCTGCCTGGGGAAGCGCTGCGCCTCGGTCGAGGCCTGGCTGCAGTCCTGGCTGAAGGGCGAGGAGCCTGGCGACGAGGACGAATAGGCTGGAGTTTCGCGGTTCCGGGCGGGTCGCGCTGGCGATTCACCGCAGAGACGCAGAGAACGCAGAGTTTCGCGCAGAAGCGGCTCGTCGGCGAGGCAGTCTCTCGTGACTCGTTCGCTCAGGACGTAGGCGCAGGTGCAGCGCCGTCGCTGGTCGGCCACGCGTTCGCTCCGCTTGGAGCGGTGAACCGAAGAGCCAGGGAGACGACGCACGAGCGACAGCTCGAGACGGGCTGTCTTCCTTGAAAGCGCGAGACTCCAGACTAGCCGGGGGGAACCAGCGCGCCCGCCGCGTCCTCGACGCTCTCGCCCGCTTCGGCCTTGCGGACCGCGGTCAACACCTCGTCGAGGGTCGGCACGCTCGCCCCGCTCCGGAGGCTGCCGTCGCTCAGGACGCGCACGCAGCGCTGGCTGGGCAGGGTGAGTCGCGCGGGCGAGGTCAAGCTGCCGCTGGTCTGAAAGCCGATCCCGCCCAGGTAGATCTGCACGTCCTGGCCGGCCGCCGCGAGCACGAAGAACTCCACCCGCCCGTGGCTGACGCCCGCGATCAGCCGCGCGCCCTGCTCGTCCTGAGCGTGGAAGCAGCGGGTCGAGGTTCGACCCTCGACGTAGTCGCGCAGCGGGCCGGGCGGGAGCTCGGGGAAGAAGTGCGCCACTCGGGCCGGGGTCGAGCTGGCCGAGCCAGGGAGCTCGAAGCGGGGCAGGGGGCCGGCCTTCCCTTGCCGGGCTGAGATCGTCTGCAGGACCACCAGGATCGACTGCAGGTTGTCCTGGAGCTCGACCTCGCGGGCAAGGCGGAAGGGATCGGGGATGCGCGGGAGCGCCTGGGCCAGGGCGCGGGGGCCCGGCGTCCCGCTCCACAGGAAGGCGACTCCCTCGGGCAGGGCTCCTCCGCCCAGGTCCGAGCGCCACACCCTCGCGGCGGCGTCGACCTGATCGCTGGCCTTCGGCCAGTCCTCGTCGCGCTCCGCGAGGCCTAGCCCGCCAGGAGCGGCGAGGGCTGGCTCGAGCAGGCCGCCGTGCAGGACGAGCACCAAGGGCCGCCCGTCGCGGGCGAAGGCCAAGGCCAGTCGCTGACCGTAGGGGTCCTCCCAGCGGCTGAAGACCGCGCTGGGCGTCAGCTCGACCAGCGCGATGAAACCGACCGTCAGGGCCAGGAAGGCCGCCACCGCGAGCGAGCCGTCGCGGACGCGGCGGCGTCGCAGGGCCCAGGCGGGGAGCTCGTCCTGGGGAGCGAGCTCGGAGCGCGCGAGCGCTTCGCGCAGCTCGGACTCCTGCTCCGGCTTGAAGAGCGCCAGCGCCCGCTCCGTGTCGCTCCAGACCGCGAGCACCTGCTCGCCCATGGCGGCGCCGCTCAGCTCACGCAGGAGGAAGGCCTTCTGGCCGAGGTAGAGGCAGTCCCCCAGGACGATGCCGCGGATGACCCACCAGCCGAAGGCGCGCAGCAGGAGCACGGCCGAGACGAAGCAGGCGATCGTGGCCAGGAGGAAGGCCACCGCCGTGGGGCTGCCGCTCCCGAGCCTCCAGTAGAGCGGAGCTGGCACCAGCGCCGCGACGACGACCAGCACGACCGCCGTCACGCTGAGGGCGAGCAGGAGGCCATCCTTGCGGCCAGCGCGCCCGAAGCGGAAGGGCTCCAGCTGCTCTCCGCGCTCCTGGGCGTCGAGGTGCGCCAGGACGGCGGCGAGCTCGGCTTCGCCCTCCAGGGGCACGAGGGGCAGGGCCAGGGGGTAGAGGCTGTTGCGCAGCAGCACGACCCGCGGCGCGCGCAGCTGGAGCCCGGAGCGGGTGACGCGCCGCTCGCTGATCGCGGCCAGGGGCAGCTTGCTGGTCAGGACCCGCGCCGGCACGAAGGGGTAGCCCAGCCGGACGTGGTCGGAGTGCAGCTCGGCCCAGCCGTAGCGGCGCAGGAGGGCGCAGATCGTGAAGCCGATCGAGAGGGGCACCAGCACGCAGAGCGAGACCATGGTCCCGGCGACGACGCGCTGCAGAGCAGCCGCGCTGAGGCGCGCCCCGAGCGGCTCGAGGGCTTTGCCGAGGGCCTCGTCCAGCGAGCCGATCGACGCGCCCAGGGCGACCACGAGGCCGACCTGGAGCAGGAGCAAGGCGAGCAGGATCCGCGGCGCGCGGCGCTCGTAGCGCAGCGGCTCGGGGGGCGGGGCCTCGGAGGGCGGGGCCTCGCCCTCGGGCTGGGTTCCCTCAGGCTGGGTTCCCTCGGGCTGGGCTCCCTCGGGCTGGGGCCCCTGGGGGGTTGGTTGCGAACTCGTTGCTTCCACGTCGACCCCGAGAGCCTACCTTGGCCTCATGGTCGAACCCGCCCAAGCTCCTCCCGATTCGACTCGCGCTGAGGAGCGCTCCGCGCAGGCGCCCCCTGCCCGACTCCCCAGCCTCGGGCGGCGCCTGGCCGCCAGCGCGTTGGCGCTCCTGCTCGGAGCCGCGCTCTGGCTGCCGATCTTGGGCTGGCTGCACCGCCCAGCCCTCCTCCCGGCGTCGCGCGGGGTGACCCCGCAGGCCCGCGCGCTGGTGGCCGAGCAGCTCGCGACCTGGACCGATCCGGCCCGGCGGACCGCGGCGATCGCGCGCATGCGTGCTGCGAACGCCGAGTGGGACTTCATGGGGCGGACCTTCCTGGTCCTCGCCCTGTGCAACCTCGCGGAGCGCGACCCGGACGAACGCGCGCGCTGCCTCGAGGCGGTCGACGCGATCTTGGCCGCGACCCTCGCGCTCGAGGCGGAGCGGGGGCACACCGTGTTCTTGCTCCCCTACGGCAGCCAGGGTCGCTTCCGCTACCAGCCGCCCGACGATCCGACCCGGCGCCAGAGCCTCTTCGTCGACGGGGAGATCGCGCTGATGCTCGCGGCGCGTCGCCTGGTCGCGGAGCGAGCCGACTACCAGGCGCTCCTCGCCGAGCGGGTGGCTCGGATCGAGCACCAGCTCCAGGCGGGTCCCCTCCTCTGCGGCGAGAGCTACCCGGACGAGTGCTGGCTCTTCTGCAACGCCGCGGCGCTGGCGGCCCTGCGCCTGAGCGACGCGCTGGAGGGCAGCGACCACCGTCCCCTCTGCGCGGCCTGGGTGCGGCGGGCCAAGGAGCGCCTGGTCCACGCGCAGACCGGGCTGCTCGTCTCGAGCTTCACCCTCGAGGGCAAGGTCCGCGACGGCCCCGAGGGCTCCTCGATCTTCATGGCGGCGCACTGCCTGCGGCTGGTCGATCCCGAGCTCGCGCGCGATCAATACCTCCGCGCGCGCGCCGAGCTGGCGCGCGGCGCCCTCGGCTTCGCCTGGGCGCGGGAGTGGCCCGCGAGCTGGACGGGACCGCGGGACATCGACTCCGGGCCGGTCGTGCCCTTGCTCGAGGCCAGCCCCTCCGCCAGCGGGTTGGCCCTGCTGGGAGCCGCCAGCTTCGGGGACCGCGAGCTGCTGGCGGGGCTCATGGCTTCGCTCGAGCTCGGGGCCGTGCCCCTGCGTGAAGGGGGGCGCCTGCGCTACGCCGCGAGCAACCAGGTCGGCGACGCCGTGATGCTCCTCGCGCTCCTGCAGGGGCCCCTGTGGGAGAAGGCGGGCGCCCCCGCCGAGGAGGTCCAGTGAAGCGCCCCGCCTTTCCGCTCGCGACCGCCGGCTGCGGCCTCGCCTTGATCGCGCTCTACGCCGCCCTCGACCTCTCCGGCTGGGCCGACGCGGTCAGCGTCTTGAGCGGGACCCCCGCGCCGGGGGTCGACCCGCTGACCGGCCTCGCCTACATGACCGCCCGCCTGGCCGCCTGGATCGTGGCGCCGATCCTGCTCCTCGCTGCGGTCCTGCAGCCCTTGCTGCTGAGGCTGCCGCTCCTCGCGGGTCCCCCTCAGGAGCTAGGCTCTTGAAAGGAAGCGCGCCCGCGCGCCTTCTCTCAGGAGCCCATGTCCGGTCCTCGCTGCGCCTACTGCCGTGACTCCTTCGCCGAGGTGCCCTCGCTCGCCTGCGCGGGCTGCGGCGCCCTGCTGCACCCCGAGTGCTGGCGCGAGGCCAAGCGCTGCCCCTCGATCGGGTGCGAGCTGCCCGCCCCGGAGGCCGCCGAGGCGGAGGCCCCCGCCCCGCGGGCGCCGAGCTCGGCCAAGCCCGCGCTCAGCGAGGGGAGCGCGGCGCGCGAGCGGCTGCCTGCCACCTACCCCGCCCTCGGCGCCGAGTTCCGCGGCCTGGCCCGGGTCTCCCTCGGCCTGGTCGCGATCGTCCCCTGCGGGATCACCTGGCTGATCCCGCTGCTGGAGGAGGTCGACCTGGGGCGCACGGCCTCGATCGCCTGCGGCCTGGCGGGCCTGGTCGCGGTGCTCCACGCGCTCTACCACCTGGGCCGCGGGGCTCGTGAGCTGAGCGAGGACCGCCGCCTGCGGCGCGAGGTCCAGGCGCGCGCGGGCTCCCAGATCTCCTGGGCGACCGTGTTCTGGGGGCCGCGCGAAGCTCCCGAGCGCAACGCGCCCGTGTTCCACCGCCGCTTGCTCCTGTTCGCGCTCCTCGCGACCGCCTTCCTGATTCCGCTCCACTGGGAGCCCTCCTTTCGTGAAGGCCCGCGGCCGCTGCTCAACGCGATCCTGCTGCTGGACCTGCCGCTCTCGAGCCTGTGGGCCCTCACGGCCTGGCTCGCTTGGCGAGCGCGCTCCCGCGGGCCGCACGGGCGGGTGCGCTATGAGGCGCCGCTCCTGCGCGGGAGCGTCGCGGCCCTCGAGGTCGAGCTGCCCGCGCGCCTGCGCGACCTCGAGCGGGTGCGCTGGTCCCTGCGCCGGATCCAGCGCGTCGGGACGCCTGGGAGCGACCTGGAGGGGCGTCCGATCACGGTGGTCCGCCACGACGCGAGGGAGCTGGCCCGCGGCGAGGAGACCCCCCGCGAGGGCGGGATCCTCGTCCGCTGCTACCTGCCCGAGGACGAGCCCGCGACCGAGCTTCCGGTCGAGCCCGGAGGCTTCGTCAAGGGCGACGAGGGCACCTTCTGGGAGCTGTGGGTCGAGGACCCCGCGGCCGAGCCTCCGGGCGAGGAGCCAGGGGAGAGCTGGGCGGACGAGGGGCGCGCCGCGCTCTATCCCCTCCCCGTCTACTGAGCGCCGTGCTACTGAGCCGGCTGATAGCGCTCGACCGAGAGCACTCGCTCGGCGGTCATGCCGACGCCGAGCAGGTCGTCGCGGAAGTCGCCCTCCACCTCGACCTCGAGCCCCTCCACGAAGAGCCCTTCGTCTCCGCCCTGGAGCGCGAAGCGCCGCCCGTCCTCGGTCTCGAGCAGGTAGTGACCGGGGCCGAACTCTTCGCGCACGACCTTGCCGCGGAGCTGCATCAGACGATCGCCCCCGGCGTCTGGGGCCGGTCGAACTTGGTCCGACCCAGACGCACGAAGTAGGTGGCCGCGAGGATCACGACGAAGGCGTTGCCGAGCAGCCACACGCTGTCGAGCAGCCCCTGACCGGGGATCCCGCGCACGTCGGCGTAGGGGAGCAGGACTCCGCTGATGAGGCGGGCGCCCCAGCCGAGCGCGATCCCGACGCCCAGCCCGCGGGTGAAGCGGTTGGGGGTCAGGGCCAGCCCCAGCCCGCAGGGGATCAGGCAGCTGGCCGTGATCACGCTCCAGTGCCAGGCCGCGCCGACGATCGGAATGTCCCAGTCGGGCAGGCCGCGCACCAGGAAGCCGCCGACCGCGGGGAGCTCGCCGACGCCGAAGGGGATCAGGAAGAAGAGCCCCGCCGAGCCGGCCAGGGCGCCCAGGAGGAGGGGCAGGCGGGGCAGGGTCCGCGCCTTGGACTTGCTGGCCGCGACGAGCGCGAAGATCAGCGCCAGGACCAGGGCCAGGGTGGCGGGGACGAAGATCGCGTGGCGGACGGCCGCGCCGGCGTCGAGGATCCCGTAGCCGTATTCCTGGTTCCAGCCCTCACCCTTGGCCGTGAAGGCCAGGATCGAGGCGACCGAGCGGGGTCGCGTCACGCCTGCCTCGCGCAGGAGGGCCGCGGCGGCGGCCACGTGGGGCGTCGCCATGGACGTGCCCTGGAAGTAGGCGTAGACGGTCTTCTTGTCCTTGCTCCGCGGCAGGATCGTGTTCTGGAGCACGCCCTGCTCGGGGCCCTTGCGCATGTCGCCGCCCGGGGCCGCGATGTAGGCCTGCTCGCCGTAGCTCGAGTAGAAGGCGCGCTCGCCGCTGGGACCGACCGAGGTCACCGCGATCACCCCCGGATAGGCGGCCGGATACTCGACCTTCGCGCGGTTGGCGTTGCCCGCGGCGGCCACGACCACCACGCCCTGGTCGCGGGCGTAGTCGATCGCGCGCTTCATGAGGCTCGAGTAGCCGCCCCCGCCCAGGGACATGCTGATCACGTGGGCGCCGTTGTCGGCGGCGAAGCGGATCGCGTCGGCGATGTCGGAGACCGTGCCCCAGCCCTGCGCGCTGAGCACCTTGAGGGGCATGATCTTGCAGCGGTGGGCCAGGCCGATCACGCCCTTGCCGTTGTCGGTCGACTGCGCGATCGTCCCCGCGCAGTGGGTCCCGTGCCCGTGGTCGTCAGCGGCGATCGCGTCGTCGTTGACGAAGTCGTAGCCAGGCACGAAGCGGGTCCGCTGCAGGTCCGGGGCCCAGATCCCCTTCTCGTCCTCGTAGGCGACGCCCGTGTCGATCACCGCCACGATCACGTCTGCGCCCGTCGCGTAGCGCCAGGCGCCGCGAGCGCCGACCATCTCCATGTTCCACTGGCGCTCGTAGAAGGGGTCGTTGGGGAAGGACTCCCGCGGCGGCGTGGGGTCGTCGTCGGGGATCAACTGCGCAGGGGCCGAGAGGGGGCGCGGCAGGCGGAGCATCGCGTTGCGCTCGACGCCCTCCACCAGCGGGTCCTTGGCCAGCCCGGCCAGGAGGGCCTCGTCGCCGGCGAAGGCGCCGACCGCGATCGCCTCATCGGCCACGTTGGGGCTGTTCCAGCGCAAGCCCGCGTCCTTCAGCTCGGGGTGCTTGGCGAGGAACTCCGCCAGCGTGGTCCCGTCGACGAGGTCGATCACCAGCTCATTCGCGAAGCGCTCCGCGACGGCATCCTTGCTGGGCGGGGCGTCGGGGCGCTCCTCGAGGGGGGCTTCAGCGCAGCCTGTGCAGGCCAGCGCCAGGCCGAGGATCGCGGGGGCCCAAGCGGCCAGGGTCTGCTGCGGGCTCACTGGCCCTCCTCTTCCTCGGCGCCCGGGCTCGGGTTGGGCTGGCTCGGGCTGGGCCGGCTCGGGCTGGGCTGGCTCGGACTGGGTTGGGGCGGGAGGTTTCGCGCGCGGGGCCGGAGCCGCTCGGGGTCCCAGTCCAGGCTGACGCGGTAGCGGGTAGCGAGGCTGCCGCCGAGGGCGCCCAGCGCAGCCGCCAGGACGCGACCAGGGCCGCCGACTCCCGCCAGGAGGGCGCCGCCCCAGCCGATCGCGCCGCCGACCAGCGCCGGCGTCCAGCCCTCGTCGACCTGCTCGGGGCACTCGAGGGCCTCGACGCGCAGCCCGGAGAGGTCTGCTGACCACGTCCGTCGATCCGCCATTGTCCGAAACCTCCCACACGCCCGGTTCAGTCAGGGTAGCACCGGACGTGCCGTTGGACGCCGCACTCCCCTCCTGAGTTCCAGCCCCAGCGCTTCGCGGCTTGCTGCAGCCTGCCGCGGCCTGCTGCACCAAGGGACGTGCGGGAGAGAAACCACGAACGCTCGACGTCTCGCGCTTTCGGTATTGGGGGGCTACCCTGAGGGTCGAGGACGTCCGAATCCCTCCAGGAGATCGCTCGGACCACGTGTTGGAAGCGCCCGCTTACTTCTTCTTCATGAGCGGGGCGAAGAAGGGCAAGATCGAGCCCGCTCGCCCCACGGGTCGCATCATCCGGCTCGGGCGCCAGCCCTACTGCGAAGTCGCGCTCGACCCCTACCAGGACATTCCGGCCTCGGGCGAGCACTGCCAGGTGATCGTGGAGCCCCAGGGCGGCTTCACCCTGCGCGACTCCGGCAGCTCGTGGGGCACCTTCAAGAACGAGATTCGCATCGCTGGCCCGGTCCCGATCACGACCGGCGACGTGATCACCCTCGGCCGCGACGATCAGGGCCGCGTCGGGCCGCAGCTCAAGTTCTATCTGGCGCGGGACATCCTCCGCTGCCGGGTCTGTGAAGGCCCGGTCTACAAGCGCCACTTCAAGTGCCCCGGCTGCGACCAAAAGGTCTGCCTCCGCTGCGTGGTGGTCGAGCGCAGGCTCTGCAAGGCGTGCGTCCTGACCGTCGGCGCGCCCGCCGCTACGGCTCCCGCGCCCGCGCGTCCGGCGACCGCCTCGGGCTGGAACTCGCAGCCCCAGGCCCCGACGCGCCCGCCGCCTCACAAGCAGACGGCGATCATGCCGGGGGCGCGCCAGCCGATCCCGTCCTCGGGCGCCAACCCCTCCTTGCCGGTGCAGCCGCCGCCGACCTCCGGCTCGGGCTTCGGCCCGCGCTCCCCCTCGACCGACGGCTTCTCCCGCGCGCGCGTGCAAGGCAGCGGCTTTGGCCCGAGCGGGTCGGGCTTCGGTCGCCCAGACCCCAGCTCGGGGTCTCGCCCGCCTCTGCCGGCGTCCCCGCCGACCAAGGGCGACTTCAAGGCCTTCACCCTCGACGCCAAGGACCCCAGCGCGTCCGAGCCCGAGCTCAAGGTGCCCGACCTCGGCGACATCGACGCGCCCGGCGGCCCCGCGGTGCCGCACGGCCAGCCCAAGAACGCGGGGGATACGGGCTTCGACATTCGCCGTCCCGCCGCGATCCCCTGCGAGCGCTGCTCGGCGCCCCTCAGCGCGCTGGACTTCTTCATCTGCGAGCGCTGCAACAAGCGGCTCTGCCCAGGCCACCGCAACAGCCCCAGCGACACGGCGTGCAACCAGTGCCAGGCGCCGCGCCCCTCGGGTCGGATCGCGCCCCTCCCGCCGATGCCCTCGCCGGTGCCCGGGCCTGCGCCCGGCGCGGTCCCCGCCACGATGCGCATGCGCCGGCCTCCCCAAGACCTGGTCGAGACCTTCGACGACAGCGGGGCGACCCCCAGCTGGAAGGCCGCCGCCCAGCAGCCCCAGACGCAGCAGCCCCAGACGCAGCAGCCCCAGACGCAGCAGCCCCAGACGCAGCAGACGCAGCGCCCTCAGGTGCAGCGCCCTCCGACGCAGCGCCCCCAAACGCCCAGACCGCCGCAGGCTCCCCGGCGGCCCGATCAGGAGTTCATCGAGACCGCCGACGACGAGGACGACGACCTCGCGCGGCCGGCCCCAGGCTCGGGCGAGCAACCGGGCCTCTCCGCGATGCGCTTCGAGTGCCCCTACTGCGAGCGCGCGGTCCCGCAGCACGCCAAGATGTGCAGCCACTGCGGCAAGGATCTGTAGCGTTCCCTCCTCGGTTCTCTGGAAGGGAGGGGGCGTTTTCGCCTTCTAGGGCTCGAGCGGTATGATCCGCCCCGAGCCAGAAGGAGCCGCCTTGAGCGTGTTCGACCCCCCCGCGCAGCGCCGAGACGGACTGCGGACCGACCTCTATCAGCTGACCATGGCCGCGGCCCTGTTCCGGGCTGGCCTCGATCACGAGGCGACCTTCGAGCTCTTCACCCGGCGGCTCGCCCCCACGCGCGGCTACTGGGTCGCCGCGGGCCTCGAGCAGGCGCTCGACTACCTCGAGGGGCTCTCCTTCAGCGGCGCAGACATCGACTTCCTGCGCACCCTGCCCGGCATGGAGCGCCACGAGGACTTCCTCGCCTACCTGCGCGAGCTGCGCTTCTCGGGCGAGGTCCACGCCGTGGCCGAGGGGACGCCGGTCTTCCCCTGGGAGCCCCTGCTGCGCGTGAGCGGGCCGGCCCTCGAGGTCCAGCTCGTCGAGACCTACCTGCTCAGCCTGGTCAACTTCCAGACCCTGATCGCGAGTAAGGCGGCGCGCGTCCACGGCGCCTGCCGCGGCAAGGCCTTCGTCGACTTCGGCACTCGCCGCGCCCACGGCCCCGAGGCCGGGGAGCTCGTGGCCCGTGCCAGCTACCTGGCGGGCGCCGCCGGCACGAGCAACGTCGAGGCGGGGAGCCGGCTCGGGATCAAGACCCTGGGGACCTTCGCCCACTCGTGGGTGATGACCTTCGACGACGAGGACGAAGCCTTCGCGCGTTACGCCGAGGCCTTCCCCGAGCAGACGACGCTCCTGATCGACACCTACGACACCCTCGCGGCCGCGCGGCGGATCGTGGCCAAGGACATGACCTGCAAGGCGATCCGCCTCGACTCGGGCGACCTCTGCCAGCTGAGCAAGGACGTGCGGAAGATCTTCGCCGAGGGCGGCCGCGACGAGATCAAGATCGTCGCCAGCGGCGACCTCAACGAGTGGAAGATCCACGCCATGGAAGAGGCCGGCGGACAGGTCGACGTCTACGGCGTCGGCACCGAGCTGGCCACCAGCAAGGACCTCAGCTCGCTCGGCGGCGTCTACAAGGTCGTCGAGACCCGCGCGGGGGACGAGGTCAGCTACCCGATCAAGCTGAGCAGCTCCAAGAAGAGCTGGCCCGGCGTCAAGCAGGTGTTCCGCCGCGAAGAGGGCGGCGTCTTCACGGGAGACCTGATCGCGCTGGCCCACGAGGAGCACCCCGGCCAGCCCCTGCTGCAGCCCGTGATGCGCGCCGGCGAGCGCCTCGCGCCTTCGCCCGCGCTGCGCGAGGTCCGCGAGCACTGCCTGGCGCAGCTCGAACGACTCCCGGCCGGCGTGCGCGCGCTGGACGACCCGGCGGAGTATCCCGTGGAGCGGAGCGAGGAGGTCGTGAACCTCGCCGAGCGAGTCCAGGCCGAGGTCCGCGCGCGACGCGGCCTGGCTTGAGCCCAACCCCAACACCAAGGAGGTCCCCCATGAGCGAGCGAGCTTTCCTGGACGTCGACACCCAGGCCGACTTCGTCGAGCCGGGCGGCAAGCTCTACGCCGCCGGCGCGGAGGCGATCAAGCCCAACCTCGAGCAGCTGGTCCGCCACGCGGATCGGAACGGCATTCCCCTGATCAGCTGCGTGGACGCCCACCCCGCCGACGACCCCGAGTTCAAGGACTGGCCGCCCCACGCGATCGTGGGCACGCCAGGCCAGCTCAAGATCGCCGAGTCGCGGACCAACGGCATGGTGTTCGTGCCCAGCGGGCACCAGAGCCAGCTCCCCGACCCCAAGCGCGAGCACGTGGTCCTCGAGAAGCAGCACTTCAACTGCTTCACCAACGAGAACGCCGAGGAGGTGTTCGCCGCGACCGGCGCCAAGACCGTGGTCGTGTTCGGCGTCGTGACCGAGGTCTGCGTGCGCCAGGCGGCCGAAGCCCTGCTCGAGCACGGCTATCAGGTCGAGCTCGTGACCGACGCGATCTGGCCCCTCGACCAGGCCAAGGGCGAGGAGGTCCTGGCCGAGCTCGAGGCCAAGGGGGCTCGCCGGACCCTGACCGCGGACGTGCTCGCGCAGCCGGTCGCCTCATGAGCGCTGAGGAGGAGCTGCTCGTCGCCAAGATCGAGGTGGTCGAGGACCGGACCGCCGACTCGGCCTGCGACGAGGGCTTCCTGCGGGTGCAGCGCCTGCGCCTGCGGAACACCTACACCGACGGCAGCCAGAGCGACACCTACCCCTGCGACATCGTCTCGCGCCGCTCGGTCGACGCCGTGGCGGTCGTCCTCTACCACAAGGACGAGCTGGGGCGAGTCTACGTGCACTACCGCGAGGGCTGCCGTCCGCCGGTGTGGCTGCGGCGGACCAAGCAGGATCAGCTCCCGCACAAGGACGCGCGCGCCTACGACCGGATCGGCGAGATCGTGGCCGGGGTGCTCGAGCCCAGCGACACGGCCCCCGACGGGATCCGCCAGCGCGGCGCCGCCGAGGCCCACGAGGAGGCGGGCTACGAGGTGGACCCCAGCCGGGTGGTCGAGCTGGGGCAGGAGGGCTTCTTCCCCTCGCCCGGCGTGACCGACGAGAAGGTCTACCTGGCGGCGGTCGAGGTCGACCCGAGCGAGAAGGGGCACGCCCACGGCGACGGCTCGATCATGGAGGAGGGCACGCGCATGGTGACCCTCGAGCTGCGCGAGGCGATCGCGCGCTGCCGTCGCGGCGAGATCCCCGACGCCAAGACCGAGCTCGGCTTCCTGCGCCTGGCCGATCACCTCGGCTACGTCCCGCAGCTCGGCCTGACCAAGGATCAGCTGCCCCCCGAGCTCGCCGAGCGCTATCAGAGCCTGGGGCTCTAGTAGGGCGGCTAAGAGATCGGGGCCTGGGTCGCGACCAGCCCTTCGAGCGCGCTCCAGAACTGGGCGCGCGTGAAGGGCTTGCTGAGGAAGCGCGTCGGCTCGTCCGAGGCGAGGTCCTGGACCTCGCTCGGCTTGGCGTAGCCGCTGCACATCAGCACGGGCAGGCTGGGCCACTCGGCGCGGAGCTCACGCAGCAAGGTGGCGCCCGAGGCGTCGGGGAGCTGGAGGTCGAGCACGACCACGTCCGGTAGCTCCCGACGCAGGCAGGGCAGCAGCTCGTGCCCGCGCTCCAGCGCGCTCACGCGTGCGCCGCCGTCGGCGAGCAGCTTGCCCACCAGGCGGCGGATCAAGGGGTCGTCGTCGAGGATCACCGCGCTGCTCAGGGAGGACTTCGGTTGGCTGGCCGAGTCCGGCAGCAGGGCGCCGACTTGCGCCGGCAGGTCGAGACGGAAGATCGTGCCCTCACCCGGGCTCGACTCGACCTGGACCCGACCGCCCTGGGCCTGGACGAAGCCCTGGACCGCGGACAGGCCCAGCCCCGTGCCGGTGGGCTTGGTCGTGAAGAAGGGCTCGAAGATCCGCGCCTGGGTCGCCTCGTCCATTCCCGGGCCGTCGTCCTCGACCTCGATCAGGACGTGGACGCGGGGGTCCGTCGGGATCTGGCGCTCGTGACAGCGCACGCAGACCTGGCCTGGCCCCTCGCCGATCGCCTGGCCCGCGTTGACGAGCAGGTTGAGCACGACCTGGCGCAGCTGCGTCGCGTCGATCAGCAAGGGCGGGCTGGGCGAGAGCTCGCAGCGGAGCGAAACGCCGGGGGCGTAGTTGGCCCTCGCGATCTTGGTCAGCTCTCGCACCAGCGCCGCGGGGTCGACCAGCTCGCGCACCACGTGACCGCGCCCTGCGTAGGCCAGGAGCTGGCGGGTCAGCTCACCCGCCCGCAAGGCGCTGACGCCGATCACGTCGAGCAGGGGCAAGAGGTCGCCCTCGGCCTGGGGCTTCGCGATCTCGGCCGCGCCCAGGATCGAGGTCAGCAGGTTGTTGAAGTCGTGGGCGACGCCACCCGCCAAGAGCGCCAAGCTCTCCAGACGAGCCGCCTCTTCGGCCTGAGCCTGCGCCTTACGGCGCTCCTCTTCGGCGCGGCGCAAGGCCGTGATGTCGACGAAGGTCACGACCAGGGACTCGAGGGCGCTGGCGTGGGGGTAGAGCACGACCGAGACCCGCGCCCACACGGCCTCCGTGCTGTCGGGGTGCAGGGTGCCCACGATCTGGTCGGAGATGTCTTCGCCGCGCTCGAGCGCGCGCACGACGGGGTAGCGCTCGAGCGGGAGGTCGCGTCCGTCCTCGTCGAGCAGTCGCAGCTTGGGATCCACGGCCAGCATCCCGCTCAGCTCCTCGCGGGTCATGCCGAGCATTTCGATGGCGCGCTGGTTGGCGTAGAGGATCGCGGTGTCCGGCGCGTGGATCACGACCCCGGCATCGACGTGGGAGGCGGCGGCCTCGAACCAGCGCAGGCGTGGATCGCTTGGCTGCATGCCGCGAGAGTAGTCCAGCCCAGGGGCCGAGCGCAACGGGATCTTGGCCCCTAGCGGGCCAGCGCGGCGGCGGCTTCCCGGCGCCAGGGGTCCTGCTGGGAGAGTCCGATCCACGCCCTCCGCAGCCAGCGCTCAGCGCGCGCCTCCCCGCTGGCCTTCAGCGCGAGGCCGGTCCCGAGCACCCACTCCAAGGGCTGGCCTTCGCCGCTGGCGGCGTAGCGCTGGCCGGCCGCCTCGAAGGCGGCGAGGGCCGCGGCGGCGTCGCCTCGGCGCAGGGCGAGGTGGCCGCTGAGGGTCCAGCCGCGTCCGTCGCGCGGGAGGGCAGCGCGCAGCCAGCTCGCGTCCTGCTCGGCGAGAGCGAGCCACTCGCCCGGTGCCGCGGGTGACCCCGGCACGGGGAGCAGCTCGCGCGCTAGGAAGCGAGCCCGCTCGGCCCGCAGCTCGCGCGCGAAGGGGTCCCGCCGGAGGGCCTCGGCCTGGACCGCCAGCCAGGCTTCGATCGCGGCGCGGTGACCCGCGCTCTCGCCCGCGCGGCGGCTCCAGCGCGCGCGCGCGTCCCACAGCTCGCGCGCCTGCGCGCGCTCGTGGGGCCGCGCGAGGTTCGCGGGCGGGTCGGGCGCGACCCGCTGGGCGTCGCTGAACTGGTCGAGCTGGGCGTAGCGCCTGGCGAGCAGGAGCCGGTCCGCGAAGGGGTCGAGCGAGGCCGCCAGCCAGCGCTCTTCGAGCTCGAGCTGTTCGCGGCGCAGGGCGCTCGGAGCGGCGTCGGGCGCGGCGTCGGTGTCGACCGCCGCGATCGTGCCCAGGAGCTGCGCCTCGAGCGAGCGCAGCCGGGCCACGCCGCCCGGGCCGCTGCTGCTGCTGTAGTAGCTGTTGCCGCCGCGCCCCGCGCTGCTGCCGGCCCAGGCGAAGGTCAGCAGGGGCCCGCCGCGGGGGCGGAAGGGGAGCAGGGTGAAGGGGTCCCCGGAGCGGAAGCGGACCTCGCTCCCCTCCTGGAGCCGGAGCTGTCGCCGGCGCAGGGCCAGGGCTTCGGCATGTCGTCCGAGGCGCTCGAGGCACTGGGCCTCGCGGCCGAGCTCCTCGGGGCCGGCGGCCCCGCGCGCGCGGGCCGCGCTCAGCGCGGCGAGCGCCTCGGCGTCGCGTCCGTAGCGCAGGCGGGCTCGTAGGAGCAGCTGGTCGAGCGCCTCCTGCTCCCGGTCCAGCTCTGCGCGCTGGGCGAGCTCGGCCAGGAGCTCCTTCTCGCGGCCCAGCTCGTAGGCGACCTCCAGCAACACGTCGCTCGAGCGGTTGTAGCTGCTGAGCAGGGCGCCGATCGGGTCGTCGACCCCGCGCCAGGCCTGGCGCCAGGCCAGCTCGTCGCGGCCTGCCCGCAGGAGCAAGCGCGCGGCCTCGTTGCTGCGCTCCCAGGCGCTGGCGCGCAGGACCTCGTCGGCCGCGACCCCGAACAGGTGGTGCGCCGCGGCCTCTTCGTGGATCGGGCTCCGCTCGAAGTCGTTGTAGATCGCGTAGGTGTAGGCGCGCAGGCTGCGCAGCTTCCCGCCCGGGGGGCGCCGCCAGGCAGCGAGCGCTGCGTCGCGCTCGCCCAGGGCCAGGCGCAGCTGGCCCGCCAGCGTCACCAGCTCGCTCAGCGGCGCGGACTCGCAGGTGTTGGCGGCGGCCTCGCGCTGGTAGCGCGCGAGGAGGCCCTCGAGCTCGGCCAGCGCCGCGCGCTTATCCCCGGCCGCGAGCAGGGCCTGGAGCAGGTTCCAGCGCGCGGGGAGGTGGTCGGGGTGGGCGGCGCGGAGGGCCTTGGCCTGGGCCAGCGCGCCCTCCTCGCCGCGCAAGCGGGCCAGGAGCGCGGGGCGGAAGGCGCGGTCCGCGGCGCTCCCGCTCGCGAGGGCCGCGACCCCCGCGCCCGCGCCCGCTTGGGCCTCGAGGCGGAGCAGGCGCGCTCGCTCGCTCTCCTGGGCGCTCCAGCCCTCGGGAGCGCAGAGGCGGCGCCAGACCTGGGCCAGGGCCTCGGCGGGGCGGTCCAAGGCCTCGAGCGCGCTGGCGCGGGTCAGGGCGTAGGCCGTGCTTCGGGGCGGGGCGAGCGCTTCGCGCTGGTCGAGGAGGGGGAGCAGGCGCTCCCAAGCGCGCGCCTCGCTCAGGAGGCGCTGGCGAGCGCCCAGGGCGTCCTGCGCCTCGGGGTCCTGGTAGCCCTTCGCCAGCGCAGCCAAGGCCGCGTCGAGCTCGCCCAGGTGGACGAGCAGCTCGGCGCGCCGCTGGTGACGCTGGCGGTCCTCCCACTGCTGCGCCGCCTGGACCTGCTCCAAGGCGGCGGCCGCCTCGCGCAGGCGGCCGGCCCGCTGGTGCGCGTTGGCCAGTAGCTCGTGGACGCCGGGCGCCTTCTGGGGCGTCTTGGCGAGGGCCTCGAGGTGGGCCTGCAGCGCGTCGCGCTCGCCGAGCTCGGCCAGGACCCGCGCCAGGGTCATGGCCGCCTTGGCGTCGTTGGCGTCGGCCGCGAGGCGCTCCTCGAGCTGGCGGCGGTAGAGGGCGAGCGTCCCCCCCCGGCGGTGGAGGTCCAGGATCGCGCTCTTGACCTGGCCCAGGGGGTTGCGCCAGGCGCGCTCGTTGCCGAGGGCCAGGGTCCGCGCCCGCTCGAGCGTCTCGAGGGCCTTGGGCGACTGGCCGGAGCGCTCCTGCCACTCGGCCTGCCAGCCGAGCAGCTCGGGCGTCGGCTTGCCGCCCTCGGCCAGGTAGGCCTCCAGCGCCGCGATCGCCTCGGGCCAGCGCTCGAGGCGCGCCAGCAGGCGGGCGAAGGTCAGCCGGGTCTGCTTGCGCTGCGGATCGACGACCTCGCGCAGGGCGGCGAGGCCCTCCTGCTCCCGGTCGAGGCGGAGCAGGAGCTCGCCGCGGATCGCGTGCAGCAGGTCGCGCTCGCTCAAGGAGCCGTAGCGGGTGCCGACCTGGTCGGTGCCGAGCACGCCGCTGCGCTGGAGCGCCTCGGCGCGCTCGAGGGCCGCGGCCCAGTCGCGCCGCGCCAGGGCCAGGTGCAGGTAGAGGGGCACGGCCCAGCGGGTGGCCTCGACGTCCTCTTCGAGGGCCGCGGCGAGGGAGGCCTCCGCCGCGGGGAGGTCGCGCGCCTCGAGGTGGATCAGGCCCTGGTAGAGCCGGCGCACGCCCGGGGCGGCCTTCCCGGCGGAGCCCAGGAGCGCCTCGCGCTGCGCCGGCAGCAGGGCGGACTCGTCGAGACTCGAGAGCAGCTCGAGGTAGGTGTCGTAGCGCTTGCCGCGCGTGCCGGCCTCTTCGAGTTGGCGGTCGACCAGCTGCCACACCCGCGCTCCGTCCCCGGCTCGGATCGCGTAGCCCATCAGGTTGCGCTCGATCCGGTCGCGGGCCCAGTTGCCCGGCGGCGCCTTCTTCAGCGCCGCCTCGAGCAGCTCCTGGGCGCGCTTCAGGTCGCCGCGCTCGGCGTGCCAGTTGGCGGCCGAGTAGTTGGGCGGGGAGCCCGCCGCCTTCTCGGCCTCGGCCAGGGCGCGCCGGACCGGCTCGCCCAGCTCCTGGCCCGGGGGCGGCGCGAGCAGG
>MDTG01211000.1_pt1 | contig 21685 bp, 21 predicted proteins | sample 811421 | NCBI WGS metagenome assembly MDTG01 (sample SAMN05326645, study PRJNA326480) | marine metagenome | isolation source: seawater | place: Pacific Ocean: South East | collected 2011 | reverse complement strand
TTATTTAAGAACCGATGCAAAATCAGCTTCAGCAACCAATTCTTTTATAAATTTAGTTTTTACAATTTTTGCATTAACTGGGCATCTTGTTGCCTCAGGGTTTACTGGAAATAGTCATTTTGATGTAGAACTATTCATTCCACTTGGAATAGCAGGTTTTTTTGGTTCATTTATAGGATCTAAGCACGTTGGGAGATATTCTAACCAATTTATATTAAAGACTCTTTACGTAATATTATTTATAATGGGAGTACTTATGATTTACAGGGAATTTATATAGTGGCTAAAGTTACAGGAAGTGATTTAATAATTAAGTCATTAAAAATGTATGAGGTTGATACCATCTTTGGTATTGCAGGAGATCATATTTTGCATCTTCTAGATAAACTTATTGATCAGGATTTTAGAATGATTGATGGTAGGCATGAAGCAGCATCCGTTCATATGGCTAATGCCTATTCAAGAATTTTAAGGAAACCTGGAGTGGTTATGTCAACAACACCCGGTCATGCTAATGCAGTAGCAGGATTGGCTAATGCAATGCATTCTGAAGCCCCCGTAATTAATATTGCTGGATCTGCTGATTCATCAAATATTGGAAGGGGAGCAATGCAGGAATTTGACCAAGTTGGGATTGCTAGTTCTGTTACTAAGGGTTCTTGGGAAGTTCCTTCAGTTGAAAGAATTCCTGAGTATATTTCTTTAGCATTTAGAACTGCAATGGAAGGTCGCAGGGGGCCTGTTCATTTAACTATACCTCACGATCTTCAAGAATCTGAAGTTGATGAAAAGGTTTTTGAAAGATTTGAAAAAAGTTCATTAGATGATCAAAAAAATTGGTTAACATATCCAAATCCTAAACAAATTGAAAAATGTTTAGATTTATTAAAAAATGCAAAAAAACCAATAATTTTGGCTGGACTAGGAGCTGGAGCGACAGTATCTGAAAAGGACTTGGATAAATTTTTAATTAATACCGATATTCCTTTTATGGGCGTGGATACAGGAAGAGGTCTTGTTGGTGATTCTCATCCAAATTCATTAGGCATTGGGTATATCCCTCTTAATAAAGCTGCTCAAAGACTAAATGAATGCGATGTAATTTTATTACTTGGAGTTAAGCTTGATTATCAATTAGGGTTTGGAGGTTCACCTCCATTTAATAATGAAAAAATAATAATAAGTGTTGACCCTGAAATTTCACAAATTAATCGCCCAAGAACAGTTAATCTTGCTGTTAATTGCGATGTAGGGCCTTTTGTAGAAAAAATATCTGATAAATCTGAGGGATTTGAATGGAATAATGGTGATTGGTTGAAATCTTTAAAGGAAACCAAAAAGACTTATTTAAATGAAATGGATAGTCTAGCTGCTGGGTCTCTACCTATGCACCCAATGGAGGTTAGTAAAGCAATAAGAGAATATATGGATGAAGACACTTTTGTTGTTTTTGATGGTGGGGATTATTGTCACTATTCTAGAGCAACAGTTCCTGTAGAAAATTATTTGAGATCAATGTACGTAAGTAGCTTTGGAATGATTGGGGTTGGGCTTCCTTATGCAATAGGAGCAAAAGCGGCATTGCCAGATAAGAAAATAGTTTTAGTGGTTGGCGATGGATCTTTAGGTTTTCATGTACCTGAAATTGATACATCTGTAAGACACAATTTGCCTATAACAATAATAGTTGGAAATAATAGCTTATGGGGAATTGATTATTGGATTCAAAAAGGGCTTTATGATAGAGATATTTGGACTAAGTTAGATCAAACCAATTATGAATTGATCGCCAAAGGTTTTGGAGCCAATGGATCAATAGTTGATAACCCAATAGACCTTAAGAAAGAAATTCAGAGGTCATTAAATTCAAATAAAATTTCATTAATTAATACTATTGTAGAAAAAGTATCTAGTCCTGTAGCAGACGCTGCTGTTTCTAGAAAGTTAGGAACACACGGATAATGCCTTTTTTTGATCAAAATGACCTAGAGCCTAAAGAGATTCACCCTGGAATTAAAGTTAGAATAATGTGGGGTGAAAAAATAATGATGATGCTAGTAGATATATCTCCTCATGCGGAAGTTCCGACTCATACTCACCCAAATGAACAAGCTGGAAGAGTTTTGTCTGGATCATTTAAGTTAATAGTTGATGGTGAAGAAAGATTATTAAAAGAAGGAGATCATTACTTAATTCCTCCTAATATTCCTCACAGCGCACATGGAAATGATTCAAATTCGCTTGCCTTAGATATATTTTCTCCACCTAGAGAAGACTATAAAGAACTATAATTATTTTTTAGTTTCCCAAAAAATTTCACCAATTTCTTCTAAAGTTGCTTTAAATTCTTTTGCTTTATCTAAATCAACATTTACTTTTACGAATGATCCAAGTTTGCAGGCATTCCAAACTTTTTCATGCAAATCAGGATATTTTTCTAAGTGCTCTGGCTTGAAATAATCTGTCCATATAACTAATATTTCATCCTTTGCTTTTTTTGCGTGCACTTCTTTTGCATTAACAAATCTAGCCATAGAATTTCCTAGGGAAGAGGAAGGACCTGCCGAATAATCTAGCCCTTCGATTAATTCTGTCATCCTAACAACAGTCTGAGCTGCTTGAATTGCATCATTTGGGTCATAAATTCCACATGGAATATCGCAATGTGCATAAACTTTGTCAGATTTTTTAAGGTAGTTTTTAATTCTATTTGAACTTATCATAATAATTACTCCTAGAGTTGATATTTATAATTTAATTATCTGAAATTTTTTTTAAATGTAAAGGAATTTATGAATATTTTAAAAAGGGTTAGATTTCAAAAAAATTTAATAATAGAGAATAGTATGAATCCATCATTATTGGAAGGCGATGAAATTTTGTTAAAAAAAATATTTTTTAAATACGTTCCCAATAGGTTTGATATTGTTAAAGTAAATCTGGGTAAATTGAGTTATATCAAGAGAGTAATTGGATTGCCAAATGAAAATTTGAAGCTAAATAATAATATGGTTTATATAAATAATAATGTTTTGGCAGAAAAATATGAATTTATTAAAACTGAATATTCTTCATTAGAAATTAGTTTAGGAGAGCAAGAAATTTTCTTAATGGGAGACAACAGAATTGATTCAATAGACAGCAGAAAATTAGGTCCATTTAAATTGCATGATGTAGTTGGAATATTTAATTAATTATAAATTTGGCTGCTTTTCTTCCGCTAATTACAGCACTTTCCATAGTCGATGGCCATGAGGTATCTGTCCAGTCACCAGCAAAAAATAAATTATTAAAAGAGGTGCTTATATTTCTTTTACTTGATGAATTATTTATGCATCTAAAAGTTGCATTAGGCTGTTTTACTATACTAAATTTTATTAAATCATCATTATTTATATGAGGAAATAATGAAATTAACTCTTCTAAAAATATTTTTTTTAAGTAGGATTTATTTTTATCTATCCACTCCCATGCAGCGCTTTGAGATATAACTATATGATTACCTTTTTTATTATGATTTCTAGAAACATTAAATATCCATTGTATTTTACTTCCTGCAGATACAATATATCTTTCTTTGATAACTGGCTTTTTAAACCAAAAATGAATTCCTACAATCGGAGCTGTTTCAAGGGGAGTGCTATTGTTTTCTATATTTGAATTTTTTAGTAAGTTTATTGTAGAGCTTTGAGATGCAGATATTATGAAATTATCTGCTTTAATAACATCTCCATTAGATAATTTTATTCCAATTAATTTTCCTTTTGATGAAATTAGATTTTTTACATTTGTTTTTTTTAAAATTCTCGATGAACTTCTTTCTATGATTTTTTCAATAGGTATCCATAGAGAGGATAAATTTGTTTTAGGTATACCAAAGTAAAGACTATTTTTTTCAAGAAAACTTCTTTTAATAACAGAGAGTGCCGCAGCTGTTTCTACATTTTCCAAATTATCATTAAGCGCAGGCTTTATTATTAATTCCCAAAAGCACTTGATGGATTTAGAGTTTTGTTTATTATTTATTAACCAAATTTTGAAGTTATTTTCACTAAAATTACTATTTTCTACATCTGTAAATTTTATTTTTATCAATGCAATTAATAAATAATATTTTTCAATCATGCTTAGGTGTTTGTATTTTAATAATGAAATTAAAAGCCCAATTATTGATTTAAAGTATTTCGAACCAAGATAAGAAGTTTCATCATTATAAATAACTGGAACTTGAAAATTATTAACCTTAATTATTTTATCTTCTGCGCCAACATCTTTTATTAATTTAACGAATTCATTGCATGCTCCTACTATTACATGCTGGCCATTATCAATTATTTCGTCTGTGGAATTATCTTTAAATGAAAAAGCTCTTCCGCCCAGAAAAGCTGATTTCTCTACAAGAAGAACTTTTAGCCCTTTCTTGTATAGTGAAATTAATGAAGATAATCCAGATATCCCTCCTCCTACGATAACAACATCATATTTTTTTAAATATTTATTCAAGGTATATTTTTTTACTTGCTAGATTGAGGCCTAATAAATACCTAGTCATTACTTTAAAAGTTAATAATGATTTTTCAGATTTTGTAATAACTGGCCTTAGTTGAAGAGTTTCGTAATTAATGCCATGTATTTTTTTTATTAATTTTCTTCCGCTATCGATAAATAGGCTAATTGGTATTTTTTGGTAACCTTTTAAAATGTTTATTAATTGTGTGCCGTTATTGAACATTTCCCAACATCTTCTGGACTCAAATTCTATTAGTTTAATGTAATTTTCTGTTGAGACATGATTAATAATCTCACTTTCTTTTACGTTATACTCTTTTAGGTCTTCAATTGGGATATATATTTTTTTGAGTTCTGAATCCCTTTTGACGTCTTGTAAAAAATTAACAATTTGCAATCCTGTGCAAATCTTGTTGGATAAATTAATATGCTTTGATGAATTGTGACCAAAAATCTTTAAAACAATTTCTCCGACAGGATTAGCTGAGAGATTACAATAGTTAATTAAATCATTAAATGTTTCAAATCTATTATTTTTTATATCTAAATAATTTGCTTTAATAAGTTTTTCAAAAGGACTTTTAGGCATATCAAATTTTATTATTGTGCTCATCAATGGAAATAACCTATCGCTGGGGTTACAATTTTTTTCAAAGCATGCATTAAGTTCATTGGTTAAAACCTCAAGTTTTTTTTCAGCAATATTCTTTTTCATATCACCTAGGTCGTCCACTGTTCTGCAGAAATAATAAATTGAAGCAAAATGAGGCATTAAATTTTTTAAATAAAAAGACGACCATAAAGGAAAGTTTTCATAAGTATTTTGGATTTTCTTTTTATTTTTTATATTTTGAATATTCATTTAATCGTTCATAATTAAATTTTCAAAAACACTTTTTAATTTTATTTTCTTTGAAGATAAATATTCTTTTGGATTTCCTATTAATATGTTGCAAGTGCCTACTTTTGAAGATGTAAGAATATCATTAATTGTGAAGCATAAGTTATTTATTCCGTCGAATTTATTTATAGATTTTAGTTCTTCGATAATATGCTCTGAGTAATTATTATTATTTAGGCTTACTATGCTCCCATATGAAAAATCTAAATTAGATTTATATACAGAATACCTTATATTTTTTTGTTCCTGAGAATCAATTTTTATTGAGTCAGGGCTTATGCCTTCGCTCCATTCTAGTTCTGGCTGATCAATATTAAACAGATTGATTGGTATTATAATCTGACTTTTTAAAATCGATGAACTTATCGGCTCTACAAGGCCAATAAATATTGACGAGCTTATTTGATTATAATTGTCTAAAGACCATTTAATTCCTACCTTGCAGTGAACTATAGATTCTGTGCACTTAAATAGCAGGATTTCGTCTTTTAAAATTTTTGAGTTAGCGATATAAATTTTCAATTCTCCAGGACAAGATGTTAATTTCAAACCAGATAATTCTAGCGAATCTTCTAAATTAAAATTTTCTTTTGCGCAAATTAATATCATCTAAGTTTCTCTACTCATTAAAAAATTTGTTATTTCATTAAATGTTTTTTTATGTTCTTGAGAAGTGGGTATATTAGAAATTGTATTTCGTATTTTTGATAAATATTTTTCAGCTATGTCATCACATTTATTCTTAATATCAATTTTGTCCATTATATATAGAAATTTTTTTATATCATCTTCATGTATTTCATTTTTTTCCATTATCTCATTTATTTCATTTTCGTAAGCTGAATTACTATTTATAGTTAATATTATGGGAAGGCTTTTCTTCTTCTTCTTTATATCCCCGCCAACAGGTTTTCCTGTTTTGTCAGTTCCCCATACACCTAAAATATCGTCTCTTATTTGAAATAATAATCCTATATCTTTTCCGAAATCTGAAATTAATTGCAATTCGGTATTGGATAGTTTTTTATTTGATGAAATAGCACCTAAAATAACTGAGCATTCAATTAATGCTCCGGTTTTCAAGCCAATCATTTTTAGGTATTCGTCCTCTGAAATTCTAGATTTTTTTTCGAATGAAATATCCAGAAATTGGCCTTCCATCATTTTTAGGTAACTCTCAGTAAGTAGTTTTTGTGAAAAGAATAATTTTTCCTTGCTAATGCCATATTCAAGTAACTCTTCTAATTTTTGATTACCTAGAACAAGTATTGAATTGCCTGTAATTAAAGCTTTTGGTATTCCCCAGATTGTCCATAATGTCGGTTTGTGTCTTCTTAATTTGTCATTATCTTCAATGTCATCATGAATTAAAGAGAAGTTATGTACTAATTCTACTGATATAGAGCATGGTAAGGCAGCATTAATATCTCCAGATAATGAATCACATAAAGCAATACATAAAGCTGGTCTAAATGCTTTTCCTTGATAAGAATTTACTAGGTCTTTATCTTCCCATCCAAAATAATTATTTATATATTTAGAAATATCTCCGTCATAGGAAAGTACTGAAGATTTTAAGTAATCGCTAATTATTACTTCATATTTTGTTAAAAAATTAGGTTTTTTATTAAATTTTTCCATTTATAGATTAGATTTTACATTCCAATGAGCGAAAAAACTAAGTATATTTGTAACAAGAAATAAATAAAAGTATTGTTGACATGATTCATATCAAGTTATAATATGCATTATGTAATAAGAAATAGAATATGGCATATATAAAATTATTTATTGAAAGGAAATAGTGGTTTCACCTAGAAGAGAAGATTATACAAATGAGGCATTAGAAGCAATTGAGCGAGCTCATGCTTGGGCATCAGATATGCGCAATGCTCAACTAGATGCAGAACATTTAGCTTTAGGGATGTTGTCAATTAAAGATGGAATGGCAACAAAAATATTTGATTTTCTGGGGGCAGATGTTGGAGAGATAAAAAAAGACTTAGAGTTTTCATTAAAAAAACTGCCTACCCTAGGCCAGGCACAGTCTTCCACAAGAATGGTATATATTGAACCAAGATTGAAGAAAGTGTTGGATGAAGCTGAAGAAGAGAGATTAAGATTAAATGATGAATTTGTTGCTGTAGAGCACTTATTAAAAGGATTGCTTATTCTTGAAGATGGGGAAGTTGATAGGTTATTAAAATTAAATAATATAACGATGGAAAGGATATATCATGCCCTTAAAGAAATCAGAGGAAGCCAACGTGTTACCGATCCAGGAGCAGAAAAAAAATATCAAGCTTTAGAAAAATATAGTGTTGATTTAACTAAATTAGCTAGAGCAGGAAAACTTGATCCGGTTGTAGGAAGAGAGAAAGAGATCCAAAGAGTACTTCAAACTCTTACTCGAAGAACTAAAAACAACCCTGTGATCATAGGCGATGCTGGTGTAGGCAAAACTGCTATTGTTGAAGGTCTTGCACAAAGCATAGTAATTGATGATGTTCCAGAATCTTTAAAAAATAGAAAATTGCTTAAATTAGAAATGGCATCCTTGCTTGCTGGCGCAAAGTTCAGAGGTGAGTTTGAGGAAAGATTAACCGCTGTTATGGATGAAATAAGGGCTGCATCAGGAGAAATTGTTTTATTTATTGATGAGATACATATAGTTGTTGGAGCAGGAGGAGCGGAGGGAGCAATAGATGCAGCAAATATGATGAAACCTGCTCTTGCTAGAGGAGAAGTTCAATTAATTGGAGCAACTACTCCAGAAGAATACAGAAAATATATTGAATCTGATAAAGCACTTGAAAGGAGGTTTACTCCAGTAAATGTTAATGAGCCTGATCAAGAAATTGCAGTAGAAATGTTAAAAATATTGAGGCCAAGATACGAAAAACATCATAAAATTCAAATTACTGATTCAGCCTTAGAATCTTCTGTTAATTTAAGTGCAAGATATATTACAGAAAGATATCTTCCTGATAAGGCCATAGATTTAATAGATGAAGCGGCAGCTAAACTTAGAATTAATTCTGAGTCCTTGCCATCTAATATTAAAGGTTACGATGACCAGATAAAAAATTTATTAGACAAAGAAGAGGCAGCTTCGGGGAGAAATGATTTTGAGGCAGCTGCAAAATTAAAATCTGAAAGATTAGGTCTGCATAAAGAAATGATTTCTGAAGATAATAATAAGAAAGTTGATAACACTAGAATTGTAGACTCTGAAAGCATAGCCACTTTAATAGCAGAAAGAACTGATATTCCAGTAGCTAGATTAATAGAAAAAGATAAAGAGAGGCTTTTGAATTTAGAAAGCAGGCTTCATGAAAGACTTGTCGGCCAAGAAGATGCTGTTACAGCATTATCTAATGCCATTAGGAGGCAAAGGTCAGGTGTTAGCGATCCTAAAAGACCAGTAGGAACATTTATTTTCTTAGGCCCAACAGGTGTAGGTAAGACAGAATTAGCAAGAGCATTAGCAGAAAGCTTATTTGATGATGAAGATAATATGGTAAGAATTGATATGTCTGAATATATGGATAAAGGATCCTCAACTAGATTGATTGGGGCCCCTCCTGGCTATGTAGGTTATGATGACGCTGGGCAATTAACTGAGGCTGTAAGAAAAAGGCCTTTTAGGGTTATTTTATTTGATGAAATTGAAAAGGCTCATCCTGATGTAATGAACTTGCTGTTGCAATTACTTGATGATGGGAGACTAACAGATGGTCATGGTAGAACTGTTAACTTCAGAAATACAGTGATAATTATGACTAGTAATTTAGGTTCAACTCATATTGCAAAAGAATCAATAGGATTTTCCGGATCAAATAGTGAAATTCAAAACAGGAAATCAAAAGTAGAAGATGCTTTGGTTGAGCATTTTAGGCCAGAATTTCTTAATAGAGTAGATGAGACTATAATTTTTGACTCTTTGACTCATGAAGAGCTTTCAAAAATTGCATTAATAGTTACTAATAAGTTTATTGAAAGAGTATCTAAATTAGGAATTGTGATGAAGATATCGAAGAAAGCACTTGATTGGCTAGTTAAAAATGGATTTGATAAATCTTACGGGGCAAGACCTTTAAAAAGAGTAGTTCAAAGAAGCATAGAAAATGAATTTGCTAAGAAAATGTTATCGAGTGAATTTACTGAAGGGGATTCAGTGTCAATTAATTTAAAAAATGGAATTTTATCAATTGATAAAGATAAGAAGATTGAAAAAACCAAAACTAGAGTCAAGGCTAAATAAAAAATAAATTCTTTGATTTAATTGTGATAAAGTTTGATTTGTGAATCTAAATCAAAATGAAAACCAATTGACTGGGGCTATATTATTATGTGCTGGAAGAAGCTCTCGAATGGATGGGTTAGATAAACCCACTTTAGTTTATGATGATATTCCAATATTTATAAAATCCCTAAGAAAATTTGAAGACTCAAATTTATTTACTAAAATAGTAATTGCTGCTTCAAAAGAGAATATTTCAGAAATAAAAAATTTAATTCTTCATTATAAGTTTTCATGTGAGGTAATATTAGGTGGTGAAAGACGTCAAGATTCTGTTGCAATCGCTATAGATTATCTTAGCCAATTTTCCGTTGGTAAGGTTGTAATTCATGATTCAGCAAGACCTCATTTTATAAAATCAATTTTAACTAAAGGGATGGAATTATTAGATAATAATAACGGAGTAATTCCAATCATACCTATACAAGACACAGTAAAAAAAGTTGACTCTAATGAAGTCGTTGAAACTTTAGATCGTAATAAATTATTTAGATCTCAAACTCCTCAGTTTTTCAAATTTAATATTTTAAAAAAGTGTATTGGCGATACTTCAGAAAGAATAAATTATACAGATGAGTCGGAACTATTAGAGATAAATGGGTACCAGGTGGTTTGCATTAATGGAAATGTAGAGAATCAAAAAATAACTACTCAAGAGGATCTAAAGTTTTTAAAAAATTTAGAACGAAGTACTAGCTTTAAAAATGGCATCTCTTCAGATGTTCATAAGTTAATTGAGGGAGATAAATTAATATTGGGAGGTTTTGAAATTCCCTTTGAAAAATGCTTGGAAGGACATAGCGATGCTGATGTTGTACTTCACGCAATAACAGATTCTATTATTGGGGCCCTTGGACAGGGAGATCTGGGAAAATATTTTCCATCGACTCAAGATCAATGGAAGAATGCGTCTTCTGAAATATTTTTATTTAAAGCAATAGAATTAATGAGAGAATTAAATTTTGAAATTTTTCATTTAGATATTCAGATTATTATTCAAAGACCTAAATTATCAGAAATATTAATTAAAATTGAACAAAGTCTATCTAATTTACTAAACTTGGATATTAAAAAAATAAATTTAAAAGTAACTTCTACTGATAAAATTGGGTTAATAGGGTCTGGAGATGCTATTGGGACTTTATGTACTGTTACATTGAAAGAATCAAATGATTGAAATATACGACTCTTTTTCACGAAAGTATGTAAGACTAGGAACTGCAAAAAAAATTAATTTGTACGTTTGCGGAATAACTACATCAGATTATTGTCATTTAGGTCATGCATTTTCATCAATAGTATTTGAAGTACTTGATAGATTTTTGTCTCATCAAAAATTTGATGTGTATAGAGTGCAAAATTTTACAGATGTAGACGATAAAATCTTAAATAAATCAATTGAAGAAGGAACTTCCATGAAAGAAGTTGCTGAAAAATATACCAAAGCATTCTTTGAAGATATGGATGCTCTAGGAATTAAAAGAGCATCAATTTATCCCAAAGCAACAGAAGAAATAGAAAATATAATTTCATTTATATTGGATCTAGAAAAAAAAGACTTAACTTATATTAAAAATAATAGTGTTTATTTTAGGGCAAATAAATTTGATGAATATGGAAAACTTAGTGGCAGGAAATTAGATGATGCTAAAACAGGCACGAGAGTTAATATTGATTTAGGGAAAGAGTCTCAAGAAGATTTTGCATTATGGAAATCAGCGAAAAATGATGAGCCAGGCTGGAAATCTCCTTGGGGGTTAGGCAGGCCAGGTTGGCATATTGAATGCAGTTCTATGGTAATTAATAATATTGGAGAAACTGTTGATATTCATGGTGGAGGAATTGATTTAATATTTCCTCATCATGAAAATGAAATTGCTCAAAGTGAGTCTTTGACTGGAAAAAAATTTGCAAACATATGGATGCATAATGGAATGGTAAAGCTTTCAGGTGAAAAGATGAGTAAGTCTCTAGGAAACCTTATTACAGTTAGAGAGGCTTTAAATGAGTTTGATTCAGACCAAATTAGAATGTGGATACTATCATCACATTATAGAAGTCCATTAATTTATTCTAAGGAGCTAATTTCTAGTCAGTCTAGGCCCTTATCTAGATTAAGAGAGTCACTCAAAAATGTAGAAAATAATAATACTGAAAATACAGATTATGCAAAGGAAAAAGAAATTTTTATTAACGCACTGTCTTCAGATTTAAATACTCCTGTCGCTCTTTCTCAAGTACTTTTACTTTCAAAAAAAATTAATTCTGGTAACAATAAGGGTCATGATACCCGAGAAGCTAGAAAAACACTTAATACTATGGTTTCTGTACTTGGTTTATGTCAGAGTAAAAAAGATTTAAAAAATGATATAGATGACATTGAGATAAGAGAATTAATCAATAAAAGAGAAACATATAGAAAAAACAAAGAATTTACTAAGTCTGATCAAATAAGGGATATATTAATTGAAAAAGGAGTAAAATTAATTGATAAGCCAGGGGGAAAAACGGACTGGGAATTAATCTAAAATCTAACATTTAGCACAGCAACAACAACAAAAATTATTGCTAAGGCTACAGTACCTCTAAATAAAAGCCTTTCAAAGCCTCTTCTGACTCTAAATGAACTTTCAGCTTGACCAAAAAGAGCAGTTCCGCTACCTCTAACTTGCAAAAGTATTATTCCTATTAAGGCCAAGGAAATTATTATTTCAATTATTGTAAACATTATTTATTTATTATATCCATTATTACGTTCGACAGTTTATCAGAGTCATGGTGTCCTTTAAAGTTAGTATTCATTAAGTCTTTTAAGATTACCTCCCCCCATTCCTCTTTTAAGTTTCCAATTTCAACACATTTGCTTGTTGGGAAACCTTCTCCTAAATTTCCTATATTGTTATTCACAATTATGTAATCTAATTTTAAATTATCACTGTAATCTAGCAGAGTTTGTACGTGATCGCATGCATCAAAACCATTAGTTTCTCCAAATTGTGTAGCTATATTACAGACATATATTTTCTTGGCAGAAGACTTTTTTATGTACTCTGAAATTTCAGGAACAAGAAAATTAGGTATTATGCTAGTAAATAATGAGCCTGGTCCTATAATGATATAATCTGTATTCAAAATTTCTTCTATAGCCTTTTGATTAGGATATGGAGAAATAGGGTTAAGATTCAACTTATTTATACCTGAAGAATTTTTTTGAATATTTGATTCTCCATTAATTATAGCCCCATCTTTCATTTCTGCAGATAAATTTATCTGATCAAGAGTTGAGGGTATTAATTTGCCTTTTACATTTAAAATCTTGCAAGATTCTTCGAGTGCTTCTTCAAAGCTACCCGTAATTTCTTCCATAGCAAGTATAAAAAGATTGCCAAAAGAATGACCAGATAACGGGTCATTCCCTTCGAACCTATGTTGAAATAATTTTTGTAGTATTGGTTCAGTATCTGACAAGGCTACTAAGCAATTCCTGAAATCTCCTGGAGGCAATATTCCAAATCCCTCTCTTAATCTTCCAGAACTCCCTCCATCGTCTGTTACAGAAATTATTCCAGAAATATCTAATTTTTTATTTCTAAGCCCTCTAAATAAAGTAGATAGACCTGTTCCGCCACCTATTCCAGTTACTTTTGGCATACTATTCATTTTTTAATTGTTTTATGATTTCTGTTTCAGCAGAGTTGGGATTAGCGGTTCCTTTAGATTGTTTCATGACTTGCCCAATAAGAAATCTAACTGCAGTTTCTTTTCCATTTATATAGTCTTCTACTGCTGCTTGATTTGATTCAATTGCGCTTCTTACAATATCTGAAAGTTGACCAGAGTCTTCAATTTTTTGAAGACCTCTAGATTTAGAAATATTTTCTGAATCTTCATTAGTTAAGTATATCTCTGACAATAAATCTTTAGCAGTGTTTTTATTTATTTTATCTTCTTTAACAAGCATTATTAGTTTCCCAAAATTTTCTGGGGAGATTTCCATTTTTTCTAATTCATTGTCTTTTTGAGCATTCGAGATAGCATTTAAATCAACATTTATCCAATTAGCCACATATTTTCCATCTAGCTCTGGAGATGAGTTTAATACTTGATCAAAAAATTTAGCTTTTTTTTGGTTGGATACTAATATTCCTGCATCATAAGCAGATAAGTTTAAATCATTGATATACCTAATCTGTTTATCTTCAGGCAACTCTGGAAGAACTTCTTTTATCTCATCTATAAACTTTTCAGTTATTTTTATGGCTGGTATATCTGGTTCTGGAAAATATCTATAATCATGAGCATCTTCCTTTGATCTTTGAGGAATACTCTTTGATTCAATATCATCCCAACCTCTTGTTTCTTGAATTATTCTTTCCCCTGAAGCAACAGCTTCCTTTTGTCTAGAGATTTCATACTCTATAGCTCTAGCCACAGCCTTAATTCTATTCATATTTTTTATTTCAACTTTTTCATTAAGCTCTTTAGTTCCTTTTTGCCGGATACTTACATTTGCATCACATCTAAAGCTTCCTTCTTCCATATTAGCTGTGCCTATACCAAGATACCTAACTATTGATTGCAGCTTGATCAAATAGTTTTCTGCTTCTTCAGAAGACCTGAAATCAGGTTCTGTAACTACTTCTAAAAGAGGCATACCTGACCGATTTAAATCCATAAATACGGAATCGTTTAATTCATTATGAATTAATTTAGCAACATCTTCTTCCATGTGCACTCTATTTATTCGAATTGAAGATATTATTTCTGAAGATTTGTTTTCAATATTAATTTTTCCATTTGTTGCTATTGGCATATCAAATTGAGATATCTGGTAACCTTTCATTAGATCTGGGTAAACATAATTTTTTCTATCAAATTTTGTTACTTCAGATATTTTACATCCTAAGGATAACCCTAATTTAATTGCTGATTTAACAGCCTGAATATTAACTGATGGAAGTGAACCGGGAAGCCCAAGACAAACTTCACATACCAAGCTATTAGGCTCAATTTCTTGATATGATCCAGAACAAGAACAGAACATTTTACTATTAGTATTTAGTTGCACATGGACTTCAAGCCCAATTATAGGTTCAAATGACATCAAAACATTATACTCCATTTTAGTAAAAATTAAGATAGAATTAAGAAGAGTAAATATTTACATCGTTTAATAGTATAGGAATTTAAAATGACATCCGATAATAATTCAATATCTCGAAAAACAAAACTAGAAGATAAAGATTATAAATGGGGTTTTACAACTGACGTAGAAACTGAAGTAGTCCCCAAGGGTCTCAGCGAAGAGATTATTAAAATAATAAGTAGTAAAAAATCAGAGCCAAAATGGTTGCTTGACTGGAGACTAAAAGCCTATAAGCATTGGCTTGCCCAGGACAAAAAAGAAGGTGAGCCAGAATGGGCTATGGTTGATTATCCTGATATTAATTATCAAGATATTCATTACTATGCAGCCCCAAATTTATCTGACGCTCCTAAGTCTTTAGAAGATGTAGATCCGGAAATGCTTGAAGCTTTTGAAAAATTGGGTATACCTTTAGAAGAAAGAGCTCAACTTGCAGGTGTTGCTGTGGATGCAGTTTTTGACAGCGTTTCAGTTGCCACAACATATGAAAAACAATTAAAAGAACTTGGAATAATTTTTTGCTCATTTAGTGAGGCAGTTAAAAATCATCCTGATCTAATTGAGAAATATTTAGGAAGTGTAGTTCCTTATTCGGATAACTATTTTGCTAATTTAAATTCTGCAGTGTTTTCAGATGGATCATTTATTTATGTTCCTCCAGGGGTTAGGTGTCCAATAGAACTTATGACATATTTTAGAATAAATACTGCTGATACTGGTCAATTTGAAAGAACTCTTATTGTTGCAGATAAAGATTCTTATGTTAGTTATTTAGAAGGATGTACAGCTCCAATACGAAAAAGTAGCCAACTACATGCGGCTGTAGTAGAGCTTGTTGCCCTTGAAAATGCTGAAATAAAATATTCAACGCTACAAAATTGGTACCCAGGAACAAAAGAAGGGGTTGGAGGTGTATATAATTTTGTAACAAAAAGAGGTAAGTGTTTAGGAAAAGGCTCTAAAATTAGTTGGACTCAGGTTGAGACTGGATCTGCAATTACTTGGAAATATCCAAGCGTAATACTTCAAGGCGATGATTCTGTTGGTGAATTTTATTCTGTAGCTTTAACTAATAATCGTCAGCAAGCTGATACTGGAACTAAAATGATTCATATTGGCAAAAATACTAGAAGTAATATTGTTGCTAAGGGTATTTCGGCTGGAGAAGGTAATAATACATATCGTGGTCAAGTTAAGGTTCTGCCATCTGCAGAAAATGCTCAAAACTTTACTCAATGTGATTCTTTGCTTATTGGAGATAAATGTGGAGCTCATACAGTTCCATATATTGAAGTAAAAAATCCTTCAGCAAAATTAGAACATGAGGCATCTACATCTAAAGTAAGTGATGACCAGCTATTCTATTTAATGCAAAGAGGGTTAGATGAAGAAGAGGCTCATCACATGATTATAACTGGTTGGAGCAAAGAGGTTTTTAAAGAACTTCCATTCGAGTTTGCTGTAGAGGCTGGTCAATTACTAAAAGTTAGTTTGGAGGGTGCAGTTGGATAACAAAATATTAGAAATAAAAAATTTAAAAGCATTAGTATCTGAAACTGGCGAAGAAATTCTATCAGGAATAGATTTAGAAATTGGAGACGGAGAAACTCATGTAATTATGGGCCCCAACGGAGGTGGTAAAAGTACTTTAGTAAATGTAATTGCGGGAAGAGATAGTTATGAAGTTAGCTCGGGCTCTATAAAATTTAAATCAAAAAACCTACTAAATATGAATATTGATGAAAGGTCTAGAGAAGGAATTTTTTTAGCTTTTCAGTATCCTTCTGAGATACCCGGAGTAAGGCCATGGCAGTTTATGAAAGCTGCTGTTGATGCCAAAAGAAAGGCTAATGGGGATCCTGAGTTATCTGTAAGAGAATTTTCAAAAATTTATGATGATAATTTAAAAAAAATTAATATTAACTCTGATTTAATGAAAAGGTCCCTGAATGAGGGTTTTTCGGGCGGAGAAAAGAAAAGGAATGAAGTGTTTCAAATGATGATGCTTGAACCTAATCTTGCATTACTGGATGAGACTGATTCCGGTCTTGACGTTGATGCTTTAAAAGCGGTAGGTGATGCAGTTAATAATTTGAGAGATTCTAAAAGATCTTTTTTAATAGTGACACATTATCAAAGATTGCTTGATCACATAAAACCTGACTTTGTTCATATATTAATAAATGGAAAGATTGCTGAGTCTGGAAATTCTGATCTCGTGAAAAAAATTGAAAATGATGGATATGAAAGCTTTGCATGAGTTACATAGATCATTATAAAAAACTTATTGAATCTGAACTTAAGAGTAATAAAAACTTCTACTTTATGAGAGCTGTTGCTCCAGGCGCAGACTATTTTATTGAAAATGGATTTCCTTTAAAGAAAAAAGGAAATGAAAGATGGAAATACCTTGATCTTAGAAATGTAACTAGTTCAAATTTTATTAAAAGTATTTATGAAGAAAGGATATCTACTGATTTTGAATCTGTTTTAGAAAAATTAAATTCATGTGGAATAAATATTGTAGAAGATGAAATTCTTATTGTTGGAGATGAAGATAATCATCTGGCTGGAAGAAATTTTATTGAGCCAGAAGGAATTGGAGCTTCTAGTCCTTCAAAAACAAATATTGGTGAAATTGCTAATCCAGAAGAAGATGGTTTTATCGCATTAAATGCAGCTGTTGCTGATATAACAAGCTTTTGGATTGATGAGAATTTTTCTAAAAAAGCTTTAAATATTGTCTTTGCTGGCCAAAGCCAAGATGAGCGTTTGGTTACTGAAAGAATGTGTATAAAAATACTTAAAAATACAGAAGTTACAATAAATGAGATTCACTTTGATTCAAATTTTAATACACTCAATATTCCTGTATTAGAAATACACCTTGATAAAGATTCTAAATTAATACACAACAAAGTTATCTTGGGGTCAGAAAAAGATATGAACTTTAACTTTACAAGAGTTTTTCAAGAAGAAGGTAGTTCCTACCAAAATAATTCTTTTTGCCATTCTCCATCTATCGGCTCTAATGATATTAAAGTTATTATGTCTGGAGAGGGGAGTGAGTGTGATTTAAGAGGAATATATTTTACTAATAATAAAAATCAATTTAATACTCATATAACAGTTGATCATCTCGCTCCAAACTGTAAGAGCAATCAATTTTTTAAAGGAGTTCTTTCAGATGAATCAAAAGCTGTATTCAGTGGAAAAATATTTGTCGAAAAGGGAGCACAAAAAACATATGCTACACAAAAAGATTTAAATTTATTAATGTCAAAAGGTGCAGAAATAGATACAAAACCAAGCCTAGAAATATATGCAGATGATGTGGAATGCTCCCATGGAGCTACCGCAGGAAATGTAGACGAGAATACATTGTATTATATGATGTCTAGAGGTTTAAAAAAAGAAACAGCCACGCGAATGCTTGTTAGAGGTTTTGTTGATGAAATGATTAATTCAATTTCTGACGATAAGATAAGAAAATTTGCATCTAATCAAACAGAATTAATTTTACCAAACCTAGCATTTAAATAAAATGGACCTTGAAAGAATAAGGAAAGATTTTCCAATATTAAAAACTAAAGTTAATGGAAATGACTTAGTGTATCTTGATAATGCAGCTACTTCTCAAAAACCCAAATTAGTAATAGATTCTTTGGTTGATTATTATGAAAATTATAATTCTAATGTTCATAGAGGTGTTCACACTTTAAGTGTAAAAGCAACTAATGAATATGAAAAATCAAGATCTAAAGTTAGAGAGTTTATAAATGCTGATAAAGATGAAGAAATTATTTACACAAGAAATGCATCTGAATCATTAAATATAATTGCTTATACCTGGGGCTCAAGAAATGTTAATAAGGATGATGATATTTTTATAACACCATTTGAGCATCATTCTAATATAGTTCCATGGCAAGAATTATGTAAAAATAAAAAAGCAAACCTAAAATATATTCCCCTTACTGAGTCTGGGGATGTTGATTTAGATAAATTTAAATCTATGATTGGTACTAAAACTAAGCTTATATCAATCACGCATATGTCAAATGTTTTAGGTACCTTACTTCCTGTCAAAGAAATAATTAATATTGCTAATTCTACACCAGCAGTTACAGTAATAGATGCCTGTCAAAGTGTTCCTCACATGCCTGTTGATGTCAAAGATTTAGATTGTGACTTTCTTTGTTTTTCAGGGCATAAAATGCTTGGCCCAACTGGGATAGGAGTTTTGTATGGAAAATTTGATATTTTAAATGAAATGCCTCCATTCCTTTTTGGAGGAGACATGATTAGTGAAGTCACTTATGAAGATGCTAAATGGAATGACCTCCCTTATAAATTTGAAGCAGGAACCCCAAATATTGCTGATGCAATAGGACTGGGGTTTGCATGTGATTATTTAAAAAACATTGGAATGGAAAATGTATGGAATCATGAAATAGAAATTGGAGAATATATATTTAGTAAATTTAAGTCATTAGATAATTTTGAAGTTTTAGGTGAAAAATCAAAAGAAAAAAGAGGAGGAGTAGTTTCTTTTAGTCATAATAAAGTTCATCCACATGATATAGGAAGCGGTTTAGATCAATTTGGTGTAGCAATTAGAACAGGTCATCATTGTGCAATGCCTTTAGTTAGAAGCTATGGTATTGTTGCTGCATCCAGGGCCAGTGTTTATATTTATAATACTAAGGAAGAGATAGATATTTTTATTAACCGCCTTTTAGAAGTCGAGGAGTATTTCAAATAATGAGTGAGTTGTCAGATTTTGATGATATGTACCAAGAAGTGATCATTGATCATTATAAAAATCCTAGAAATTCTAAAAAATTATCAGGTAACTATGATGAGACAAAGGCGCATAATCCATTTTGTGGAGATGAAATAGAACTTCAATTGATAATTTCTGAAGATCGTATAGTTGAAAAAATTAGTGTTACAGGAAGGGGTTGTGCTATAAGTCAATCTTCTGGCTCATTAATGAGTGATTCTGTTTATGGAAAATCGATTGAAGAAGTAAAAAATATTAATTTAAATGTTAGGGCAATGCTTAAAGATGAGGAATTGTCTGACGAAGATTTAGATTCTATTGGCGACTCCTATGCCATAGAAGGTGTTAAGAAGTTTCCAGTGAGGATTAAATGCGCCCTTCTTTCATGGGCAGCTTTAAAAGAATTGATAGATAAATATTAATAGGGCTTGTCTATTTTTGATTCCTCTTCATTTTTATTTTTGCTGCCTGACCTTAATAATTTAAAATCCTCTTCTATCTTTTGCCCTAAAAACGATGCATCACTTCCATGCAAAATAAACCTGGATCCTAAATTTAAAGACAAGTTACTTTCTTGCATAGTTGCATGATGAATCATTACTGGAATAGAATGACTTTCTGATGTGCTAATAATTTTTTTTAATGCATTGACATATAAATCTGAATCTTTTTCATCAGGAATGCCCATTGATGTTGTTAAATCATTAGGACCTACAAATATTCCGTCAATTTTTTCAACTGAATTTATCATTTTTTCAAGATTCTCCATTGCAGGCACACTTTCTATCCCTAATATAAATATTTTATCTTTATTTCTATTCCTTAAATAATCTTCAGATTTTTTACTTGGAAATTCGCCTGTATTAAGTGCTTTTTCTAAATATTCGCCTTTTAATGGATTAAAGTAAGTTCTGCCAAAGGAAAGTTTAAGCTCATCTATTTTTTCTGTATAAGGAATCAAAATTCCGTCTGCACCTGCGTCAATCATTGCACCTGCAACTTCTGGGTTTGGGGAAGTAATTCTTACTATGCTTGTTATTTCTTTAGATCTTAATGCAGAAGTTAATTCATTGATTTCTAGTCTTGTTCTTGCTGCATGCTCTGCTTCAATTACTACATAATCTATATAATCTGAACTTAATGTTTGAATTAATCTTGTCCCTTGTATTCCCCATAACATTGTTCCATAAACTTTTCCTCCAGAACTGAGAGTCTCTTTTAATTTGTTAGGTAGCACTTTAACCTCCATGGATATAAAATCAATATATAATATATATAAATAGTTATCAAAAAAATATTTCTTACTGTATTTGAAATATATTTAGTTATAAAAAATATTAATAGTAATAAAATTGGAAAATACTACTGAACAGAGAACCGAAGTATATTTAGCAGAAAGATCGCAGAGATTTTATGCTTTCTTTATTGATGCAATTTTTTCTTTTGGAGTTAGCTTTTTGATTCCAACAATTTTTTCATTATTCTCAATTAAATCAGCAAATATTTTATCAATTATTAGCTTGTTAATAGTAATTATCGTACAAGGAAATTTTTTAATTAAAGACGGACAAACTATTGGGAAGAGATTAATTTCAATTAGAATTATTGACGCAGCTACTCTAGAAGTCCCTAGTATTAAAAATATTTTTGTAATTCGCTATTTATTTGTATGGCAAATACCTAATTTCTTAAGTATTTTTTTTATTAACGAAAATAGCTTTCAAGTTAACTCATCTACACAATCTTTTAGTTCTTCAGAGAATATAATTTCATTCGTAGCACTTTTGATTCTCGTGCAAACATTATTAATCTTTAGAACTGATAGAAGATGTGGGCATGATATATTATCAGGTACAGTTGTGGAAAAAGTAGAACCGAATAAGTTGGATCCTAGAGTATTCAGAAGATAAATTATTGTTTTATTTCAGAAAGTATTTTTTTTAGCTTTTTATAAACAATTTTAGTTTCTTCATTTTTATCCCAAGAAATTATATTTTTTTCATCTGGGTCTTCTAGTACATTAAACATCTTGTCATCTGA
>MDTG01158894.1_pt1 | contig 21686 bp, 15 predicted proteins | sample 811421 | NCBI WGS metagenome assembly MDTG01 (sample SAMN05326645, study PRJNA326480) | marine metagenome | isolation source: seawater | place: Pacific Ocean: South East | collected 2011 | reverse complement strand
TGATGAAATTCCATATATGATTAATTTACATCACGCAAATCAAGTCACAAATACAAGTATTAATAATGAATTAATAAATAAAGAAAAATGTTATATTAATAATTATTGTGAGCTAGTAAGTATTATTGAGCCCGGTTACACGACAGATAAGGGGGGGTTTAATGAAATTCATTCATATTTAAAAGAATATAATAAATTATTTAAACCTATTAAAGAAAGTTGTAGACATGTTTTAGAAATTGGTGTAAGAACTGGTGCTTCAATTAAATTATGGAGTGATTATTTTACTAATGCTGATATATATGGTATAGACGTTATTGATTCTCCAAATTGGCTTAAATCGTATGAGCGTGTTAAATTGTTTAAACACAATGCCTATGATATTGAATTTATAAAAAGAGAATTTATCAATAAAGGAATAACATTCGACATAATTATTGAAGATGGTGCTCATACTTTACATACGCAAATATTTACTGCGATTCATTATCCACAATTATTAAAAAAAGATGGTATTTTAATAATAGAAGACATTCAAAAAGACAACCATGTTGAAGATATTATAAAATCTTTTGAAAATAAAACTAATGATAATCCAAAACTAGTTGATATTAGAAAAAATATGTACAAATATAGACATGATAATATGTTTATTCTATATAAAAATAAAATATTAAAAAATCAAGAAAAATATATGTCAAATAAAAATGAAGAATATTATAATTTATTAAAAACAATTGAATATCCATATAAGAATGATGTACCAATATTTAATACACATGGTAAACTAATTATAGCATTGTTTGAATTTAGACCAATAGACGAAATAAAATACGTAATAAATGCTATATTACAAGTCTATAATAGTATTGATATAGGATTTTCTATAGTTTATGGTAAAAATAATGAAAAATATATTCAAGAAAATTTTGGAAATTGGAAAAATATATTATTGATTAATACGAATGATGGTAATCATAATTCACATTCATATTCAAATCGTTTAATAACTCCAGAATTATGGGAAAATTTTTTAAATTGGAAACACGTTTTAGTTTATCAATGTGATGCTTTAATATTACGAAAAATTCCAGATATATACTTTAAATATGATTATATAGGTGCTCCATGGTCAAGAAATAATTTAGCTGGTAATGGTGGGTTTTCATTAAGAAATGTAAAATCAATAATTAAAGTATGTGAACCATATAGAAATAAAAATATAACAGAATTTAAATGTCCACATATGCATGAAGATGGTTTTTTTTGTAGACAAGAAAAAGCAGACTTTGTTTATCCAAATAAAAACGAAAGAGAACTTCATAAAGAATTTTGTATAGAAGGTATATTTAATGAAAATCCAATTGGATTACATAAATGTTATCAATGGATAGATGATAAATATGTAAAAGGAGGAGATGAACAATTTAATAAAATTATAGAAAATATAAAAACAAAATTATTAATAAATAAAAAACCTTTTAAGCTTCATAGTGATCCATTCATAAGTGATGATTATTTTGTATCAAAAAGTAATTTATTATTATTAAATAAAATAAATATAGAAGAACTTAACCAAATTATTAAATATAAATCATATTTAACAATATGTATACAAAGTAATTTGGTTGAATATTATTTAGATTTCTTATTGAATATTGACATAATATTTACTTTAATAACGAATGGCGCCGGAGACAGATGTTTTCCGTATGTAAACTATCCATGTACAAATAATAATTTAAAAGATAAATACGACAAAATATTGAAAAAAGAAAACTTAATAAGATGGTATACAATAAATCCTTCTATATTACACAAAAAAATTATTCCAATCCCATTAGGTAATAAATGGAGATGGTGTAAATATGATTTTTTTAGTGAAAATAAAGAGAATACTTTCAATATTTTAAATAAATATTGTAAAAATGCAGAAGAAAATTTTTTAAATAAAAAATCAAAAACAGAATTATTATATTTTGGAAGTATGAATTTAACGACTACTAATACAGCACTTTATAAACCTCATATTAATTCAAGAAATATTATATTTAATGTTTTGAAAGATAAATTCAAATATAATAATAATAATAGATTATCATTTGAAAAATATTTAATTGAAATGTCTAAATGTAAATTTGTAATTTGTCCTCCTGGGAGGGGAATAGATACTCATAGATGTTGGGAATCATTAATGGTTGGGTCTATTCCTATAATGTATCATACACCAATAGATCCTTTATTTGATAAATTACCAGTTTTATTAATTGATGATTATTCAATACTTACAGAGGAATATTTAAATGAACAATATGAAATAATAATAAAAAAAGAATATGATTTTTCAATATTATATACTGATTATTGGGATAAAGAATTTGAAAATAATAAATATCTGTTTTAAATTAATGTGATTTAAATATATAAAAAATTGTCAAATGTTAGATTATTTGCTTTCCAGTCAGAATGAAATCCTTTATCTTTTAAAAAACACAATTCAACATTATCAATAAATTTATATTCATTAAAAATAAGATTGTTGTGATATTTTGGATGTATAAAAAAATATAATTTAATATTACATATTGGATTAATTACTTTACATGTTTCAAATATTTTCTCTATTTCATAAACTAATGGAAAATATGGTTTCAACCATTGAAAATCAAAACAATGCATGAAATAAATTGTATTATGATTTTTTATTTTATCATACAATCTATTAAACCTACGTTTATATTTTTCTATAAAATCATTAGGTATTTCATTACTTTCTTTTCTAACATCATGTAAAGATATCATTGAGCCAATTTGTTTATTTTTAAATTCAACTTTCTTATAAACTTTTGACCATCCTCCTATTAATTGTTCAGGAGTAGTATTAATGTTTTCAAATGTAAAATTATCTATATTCAAAAAACTATCATCTTTAAACATTAAATTTTCAAAAACATATGTAATAAATTTAAAATCAGTTATTAACCAATCAAAAAAATTAGTAGCATTTTCAGGTTGTCTATAAAGAGGTCCTAATTTATTATATATATTATCATGTATATTTTGAACCATACAACAAGCTGAACCGAAACTAATAATATTAAAAATATTTTTATCAAAAGGCGAATTATAATTATATTTTATATCATCATCTACAATATTCCAAGTATTAGGTCGTAAATCTTTTGTATTTAAATGACAACCATTATTAAACCAGTTTTTGGGACAATATATTATTTTCTCGTTATTTGAATTATTTAAACTAGCCGCCCACCAGCTAAAAGATGAGTTTGCGATAATAATATTATTAAATGAACTCATAAAAAACATTTCATCTAATTCTGTATCTAATTTTACATAATTAGGTTTAAAATCTATATATTTAAAATTTTTTTGACACCAATTTAAATCATCTGAAAAAATATGTATTCTGATTTCATCTTTTGATTTAAAATTTAAAATCATTTTTTTCAATGAGTTATAATAATAATCTAAAGAAAGAGGTTTATGAAAATTATTGTTTAAATAATCTGTTCTTCTAATATGAATTGCTATATCATTCGTATATAATTTTTTATATTTATCATTAAAAGATAATATTTTTTCGAATAAATTTATATCAAAATATTTATAAGATTGATAATAACCTTCAATACAATAATAATCATATTTTTCTTGTAATATTATGTTTTTATATTCAAAACGCGTTGAAGCCCAATTATATATTTTGCTCTTTTTTTTTAATTCATTGAACTGTTGTTTTGAAATTAAGTTATTTTCAAAGTTTTTGAAAAATGTTTTCCAGTATATCGACCGATTAGAATTATTTTCGTCACATATTAATAATTCTCTTTTAAACTTAATTGATAATTGATATACGTTTGCTAATTGAAATAATTGATTACCTAATCCACCTATTATTTGAATAATGATATACTTCATACAATAAATATTTAATATCTTTTAATAACTTTTAAATTATTTGATATAAAATATTTATATAATTTCTATAAATTTATTTTTATTCATTTTATCAATTAAAGAACTATAAATAATATTTAATTCATTTACGTAGGTATTTTTTTTACTAGTTTCTTTTTTTTCTTCTAATTTTATAAAAGGTGGATTAAGATTAATATTTAAAATTTTGTTTAATTCATCAATTTGCTCAAATAAGTTTTCGTATTTAATAGCATATATTTTATAATTTTTATTTTTCTTAAGCATATAATTATTATAAAAAGAATTTATATTAAATAAATCTTTATTTTCTTTACAAACTAGATTTATAGATACTAATGGCGATTTAATATTTTCTAAATGTTCTCTTGCCCAAAAGCGACTTTTAATAGAATAAACAGGATTTCTGTATATAAAAATTACAAAATATTCATTCTCATCATGTTCATATATTGGTATACCATTAAACCATTCTAATCCTTTATTACATATTTTTTTATATTTTTCTTGATATTCTGGTAATTCAATTGGAGACCAACCCCAAGTTTTATGTTTAAACCCTATATATTCTAATTTTTCTGGAGGGTTAGGATCATGTATATGTATAGCTTTACCAAAATTATTCAAGTATCTACATAACAATTTAGATCCACAACCTCCCCATGAACACACATAAAATATTTTCATCTATATATTATAGCATAAATTTGTCTTTAATAAAAGTATATTATTTATATTAAATTCCATTGTTTTAATGGTTTATGCCACCACCTTTTAATTAAATTTGCTATTATTTTATTTTTATTGAGTAATGCGGCACAATAACCAAAAGAGCTTTTAGCTAACACTAAAACATCTGACATAACTAAATGATGAAATGTTACTTGAATATCTTCATTAATATGCATGACACTCTTAATATTTGGAAATGCGTCAACTATATCTTGAAAATCTCTTTCATCTCCCTCTGAGAAAATATGAATAATACTATTCTCTAGATCTATTTTTTTTAATAAATCTATATATTCTTCGTTTTTTGAAAATCTAGAATAATGTTTATTTTCATTTACATCACCTCTTCTAATATGTAAAGCTATATTGTTATAATTTACATCATAACATGTTTTAGGTTTTTCACGAGAAAAATATATTTCTCTCAATAAATTTAATATGTGATTATCGTAAAAATATTCAGGATGTAATGAACCATGTACAAAAGGACCTTCTTTAAATGTATGTAGAATAGATTTCTCATAATTAGATAATTCATTAATTGTTTTAAATTTACTTTCAATATTTATAAAATCATTCATATGTTTTGGAAAATTTTTAATATTATTATTATTATGGTGCATTTTATACATTGGTGTATGAATAAAAGTATAACCTTTATAATAACAATAAGCAATTAAAGAAAATATAGCTTGAAGTTGAGAACCAAAACCATCTGTTTTTCCTTGAATAGTCATTAATACATTTGAATGTTTTTGCTTTATATCCCAAAATGCGTGCCAACTAACTGGATGTCCTCTATTATAATTATATTTAACCCAATCATATTTTGAATCATTATTTTGAATAAATTTACAAAAATTACCATTTTGTATATTTGAATAGTTACAATATGTTTTATTATTTATATATCTTAAATATTGTATATAATTCGAAAATGTACTTGATAATGTCCCTATAAATTCATCTGATTTGCTTGATAATATCATATCTATAACTGCATAATTTAAAGAATTATTATTACACTTATGTATATCATAAAATAACATATTATTTTTTTTAAAAAAATCATCAAAGTGTTTATTTGAAATAGTATTAATATTTATTAATTTATATTTTGAAAAATGTTTAAAAAAATCTGTATTATTTAAGTTGTCGCATAATATATATATTTTAGGTTTTATTAAATTTGTATTATGACCTTCAAGATATGGAATAATATTTTTTATCATAAGTTTATTAAATCTTGATAAGAAACTATTATCTTTAAAATAATCGCCAAATCTTAGATGCATAAATATATTATATGAGTTTTTATCAGAATTTATTTCATTGTAAATATTATCTGCTATATTATAAAATACATCTTTAAATTTTAAAGATTTACATATATCATTCATTAAAATATAATTAGATTTGGATGTATAAAAATTAAAAAAACATCTTGAAGCATTAGATTGATGTATATAGAAATAATCATAGTTATCATTTTCATGAAATTGTAAATATTCTTTTGTTCTTTTATGACAAAAATTATCTATATCATTTTTATTTTCTTCGGTATCTAAATTTTTATCAACAAATACTAAGTGTGAAAATCTATTAGAATAATTAAATTTCTTAGTTAATTTATCATTATTAATTATTTCTTTTATATTATTAGGTACAGTTTTATAATATACTTCAAACCCAAATGGTAAATAATTTAAAAAATCATTTGTAAAAAAATTTAATAAATAACCATAATCCCACGAAGCTTTTCCGCAATGACATAATGAATTTTTAATTAGTAATATTAATTTTCTATTAGAAATATTTGCAACATATATAGCAGTCTCTAACGAAAATAATTGATTACATAACCCAACACCACTAAATACTTCAAAAATTAAGAATTTCATGTTTTTATTTCAATTTATACTTTCATTATTAATTTTTTTTTAAATGAATAAATGTTTTTGAATTGAAATTAAATAATAATAAAACAAAATATTAAAAGAATAATTCCAATAAAAAGTAAACTATAATTTAGATATGATTAATCCATATAAACATCCAGAAAAGATAGATTTAAATTTAACAAATTATACTTTACAAGATATTCTTCAAATAATTGATATTCCAATTAATTCATTAATTGATAAAAGTGAAGAAGAAGCATTCATACATATAAATGATAAGATTGATTCTCTCATTAAAAAATTTAAAAATATGAAATTAAATCAATTTGTCTCATTTTTTGAAAATATTAAATCAAATTTTTTAAAACCAGTTGATGATAGTAATTATTCTCAAGCAGATTTCCTTATAAATACACAACAAATGTATAGTGCTCCACAAGAAAATTCATATGATTTAATGAACGGTAATACTCCCAATTATAATATACATCATAATAAAAAAACAGTAAATCCACTATATCGTAAGACAGTTGAAAAAATAATAAATATAGATTCAAAACATAGAAAATTTTACAATGAATCATCTTCAACTAATTTTTGTGTTGTATTACCGTCAAAAATTAACAATGTTATCGAAATGAAATTAAATGATTTAGAATTAGTAAATACATATTATATTATATCTGATGAATACTTTAATAATTATTTTTGGATGAAAATAACAACAATTACAGGATCATTTGTATATATTTATATTTTCATAGACCCTCAATCTTATTATGAAGGAAATTTAATAGCAACAATAAATAGTCGTTTTAATTCATTGGGTGTTGGAATAAATTTTAATCTTGATTTAACATATCAAAATAACGGTGCTCTTCCAGATGGCACCGGTAAATTAATTATAAATGTTACAGATAATCGTTTAGATAATATTGAATTAAATTTTCGAGCACCAGAATTAACTTCTTTTATTACATCTGGCGCATACAATAAAACTTATCCTAAACAACAATTCTTATATAGTTCAAAATTATATCAGAAACAAGATAATACAGATGTAAATATTTTTCAAAGTATAACTATAGATAGTAACATATATAGTAGTGAAGATATTAATCGGATTTATAACTCTTTAGATAAAACACCTTTGGAAAATAAATTAGGTTGGATGTTTGGATTTCGTAAAACTCTGTGTTATATATACGTTGATAGTAATAGTTCATATGGAAGTATTACTAGTTCAAGTGTAGTTAACTTTTTAGGATCAAAATACTTCTATTTAGTTGTGAATGATTTTCATAGTAATTTTAATAATACATTATTTTCTTCAGATAGTAAAGAAAGTATAACAACAAATACATTTGCAAGAATAAATCAAAATAGTCCAACGTTTTCAATTTCAGCAAATTCAAATTATCAAATTACGACAATTCCACGAAGTTATTTTGGTCCTGTAACAATTGAAAAATTAGAAATTCAATTGTATGATGAATATGGTAATATTGTAAATCTAAATGGTAGTGATATAAGTATGACATTTAAAATAAAATCATTATATTCAATAAATTAAAAACCAATTTAAAAACTTTAAATTTAAAAATATATAAATAGTTATAATAAATGACAACATGGAATACAGTATTACCTTCACGAAACATAGGATTTGACGCAGCTATATCAAATGATAGTATAAGTCGTTCCAAATTAGAATATATATCAATAAATAATAGTGATTATCAGCTACCAACACGTTCTGATGTAAATAATATAATGTACTATGTTACAATAAATGATGAAGATAATGATACAAATGAAATTATATTACCAACTTCTGTTGCGTATACTAATAATTCTATTATAATTATAAATTCATCTGATACAAAATCAATTAATATTAAAACACCGTCAGGTAATTATAAAATATATTCAAAACAATATCAAGCTGTAAATACTTTATCAATATCACCTCGTTCTAATAAATCTTTTACATATATTGTCTCTCCTAGTAATAATGAACAATATGAATATTATGAATTATAATATTAATTTTTGATTTAAGTGTAAAAATATTATTTAAGAAATACACAATGTTATTATTATATGAAATTTTTAATTATTGTAGCAAATACTATAATTGCTACAACAATTTCATTAAAGATGGGAACATGGTTACCGATCGGTTCAAAAACATCACTACCTAATAAATCAAAATTAAAAATCGCAGATAAAAACTATGTTGTTTGGAATAATCCAAAAACAAATAAATGGTCTTTATTAAGAGATGTTTGTCCTCATAGACTAGCTCCTTTATCTGAGGGTCGTATTGATACTACAACTGGTTGTATAGAATGTCCATATCATGGATGGCAATTTACAGAAAATGGTACTTGTAGTAACATTCCTCAATCAAGTAATAATGAGAAAGGAAAAAATGCGGAAACAATAAATGTTATTGAAACTGGAGATATGCTATGGGGAGAATTTTCTATCGAGAAAGCAAACTTTAGCACATATCCAGATATTATCTTTCCTGAATTAAAAAATGTAACACGAATTTTATCAAGAGAATTACCTTATTCTTTTGATTTTATGGTAGAGAATTTTATGGACCCTGCTCATATACCATTCGCACATCACGGTCTACAAGGTGTTCGTAGTGATGGAATAAATATACCAATGAAGGTTTTAACATTAAAAGAAGATTCTGAAAAATTAGAAATACATTTTATAGATAGAATAATGGGTAAAATGAGAACAGGAATAGTATCATTTACAAGTCCAATATATTATCACTTTAGAATACTAGATCCAAAAAAAGTTTTTAAAATTCAATTATTAGTATTGATGACACCAGTTTCAAGTGGTGTTACAAGATTACACTTAGCATTTATGAACGCAGGAATGCCGAATAAAATACCGATTTGGCTTTCACATTCTTTTGGTAATAAATTTCTAGAAACTGATGTATGGTTACATAATTGTGAAATAGAAGCTAACAATATTATGAAAATGAATAATATATCATTATTAGATACATATTATACACCAACAACGTCTGATATAGGTCCTGTTGTATGGAGAAAATGGTGGTTAAAACACCTTAGTCATATTCCTATATTTTCGGGTAAACATAATACAAATATGATAGAATTAACACCAAAACAACAAAAAGATAGAACAAAACATATAGAAACTTGTAAACATTGCCAACAAGCATTACGTCGTTCAAATAAACTAAAAAAAGTATCATATATATCATTATTTTTAATTACAAAATATCCAATATATTCAGCAAGTTTTTTTATTTTATTAAGAATAATTTCATCTTTAGTTGATAAAATGGTATATGGAGAAACACGTTATTAAAATTTATCGAAACATATTAGTTAATTGTTCCCTTGCTTTACGCATACAAATAGCAAAACTAGCACCACTATGTCCATCTTCATCAACTAAATCACTTATAATCTTTAATTGTGGATTATCATTAAACATGTAACCATTAGTAGGTTCATAATCAATCACCCATCGCATCAAAGATTTATCATTATAATTCATAATTTTATCAACCATATTTTTAGTAGATTTTTCAAACATTTGTTCCATTTTTAATATTATTATTATAAGTTGATCTATTTACAATAATAATTTATAACAATAAATAAGTTTCAATTTTTTGAATACAATGATAAACTAAAACCCAGCTAATTTCAAACTAATATCATCCATTTTCGGAGGTTCTATTTCTACAACTTTTGGTATTGTTTTTCCATAAGTATGAGGAGTTTTTGGAAATAATACAGCTTTATGTGGCCAGTGAGTTGTAGTTCTTAAATTTGTAAATGCATTTCTCTTTTTTTCTAGCCATTTTTCTGTGCTTTTACTTCTAGGACAATAACATAAATAACATATAGCACGAATATTTATTTTTTCTCGATTTTTCATAGATTCAATACCACAATGAATTGTACGACTGTCCCAAATAACTAAACTTCCTTTTGGACAAGTTATATTACAAATATTACAACCATTTCTTAAATAAAATTGTTCTTCATCTTTATTTAATTTATACCAGTCCTTATTATCTTTTATTTCATAAAAATCTGCAAAATCTTTATGAAATAAATTACTTTTTTCCATAACACTTAATGTTGCGTCCCCTTCATTAATATCATTTAATGTTATAAATGATTGAATACATTCAAAGTCATTTCTAGTATAACTTTGATCACTATGATACCAAGTGTTTCCTCTATTATATCCTTTTTTTGTAATTTCTGGAGGCAAATGTAAAGAGCTTCCATCAAATGAAACAATTAGTTCGTCTGTTTTAACACCCCAAAAATTAGAATAAACATCAAGTATTTTTCTATTTTTTCTTAGATTCCAAGCAAATTGTGAATGACCAATTCCCCAATGTTGAATTAACATTGAATGTTTTGGGAATAAATCATAAAATGTTTTCCATGTTTCTTTATTGTTTTGTTTTAAAGGAACATCCATTTCGGATGTAATATATTCAAAATAATTCCACATTTCTTGAAATGAAATAAAACATTCTATATCTGTTAAAAGATTAGGTATAATTGCTACTCCATATTCTTGAATAGTTTCTCGTAAATGGGTAGGATCAGTATAATATTTAGTACTCATAGTTTTAAACCACAATTTAAAATAAAATAAAAAGAGTTTCAATTTTATTTCTGAAATTCTTCAATTTGAGCTTCTAAGTCCCAAAGCTGCTCTTGTGTTAATGTATTTTTCTTTTTTCCTTCTTTTATTTTTTTTTGTAAATTTTTAATTGCTTTTTTCTTTTCTTTATCAGTTAGTGTTTTTTTCTTATCAATTTTAATTTCATTACCATACGCATCTACCATAACATCATCACCAATAATTTTATTTTCATCATTATTATTTTCTTCAAATTTACTTACAGATACACCTTCTTGACGTAGATTTCCTTTTTCCATAATCCATTTTTCTTGACTTACGGCATTAGCAAATTCTTTATTGTGTGAAATTATAATGACACCACCTTTAAAATCATTTATTGCGAGTGTTAATGCTCCCAAACCATCACGATCTAAATAATTTGTAGGTTCATCAAGAACTATAATATGAGGGTTTTGCCATAACGAAGCTGCTAATACGACTTTAACTTTTTGTCCACCGGATAAAGACTTAATTAATGTATGACTTGCTTGTTCAGGTTCAATACTAAATGTTTTCAAATAACTTTCTACTGAAGTAGAAGTTAATGGCCTTGATACTAACCCAGCCGCTACAGCTTCTTTTTCATCTTGTCGTTGAACTAATGCTTCTTCACCCATATTTAATAATATTTCTTTACGAACCCACATATTACATTCGTTTGGTTTTCCTTTTATTTTAACTTCATAATCATATGTTTTTTCTTTTTTATTTTCTCGTCGAGCCAATATTTTTTCGACTTCGATTGCTTTTTTTTCTTCGTCTTCACCAAAACATTCTCTTAATTCACCTGGATTATGTGGATCAACCATATATTTTGTCTTTTTCACAGTTTCTGTTGGTTTTTTATGTAAAAATTCAACATTTTCTTTATCTTCTCCTCCAGCAAATCTTTGTAAAATATATTCGGTTGGTGTTTTATTTAAGTGTTTTTCCAAGTGATGGAAAGCATGTTGCGCAATATATGCGATTCTAGAATTTGGATGTTTATAAATTGTTCCTTTACTTGGTTCAAGTTCTCCGATAAGAACTTTTATTGCTGTTGTCTTTCCAGCACCATTCGCGCCTATTACAGCAACACGAGAAATTCTAGAAACTTCTAAAGTAATATTTTGAATTGTTGGTTTATCACGGGTTGCGTATTGATATTCAACATCTTTCATTTTCAATATAAATTTTGATAAACTTTTTACTCCATCTAATGGAGTTGGTTCTGGAAAAACAAATTTTACAACATCATTTTTTAATTCAAAATAACCTTTTTTTTCTGGATATTGTTCAACGAACTTTTCTAGAACTCCTTTTTCAATATTTGGATCACGAAATGTTTTCAATTTTCGGTTTTGAAAATCAATTAAATGAGTACATAATTCATTCAAAAACGATGTATCATGTGAAGTCGCAATAATAGAACCACCACCTTTTATAAAATTTTGAAGCCAATTCTTAATCCACGCAATATTAGTAGTATCTAAATGACCAGTTGGTTCGTCAAGCATAAGAATATCCGCATTCATCAATGTAGCAGCACATAACTGCATTTTAACCTTCCAACCACCTGAATAAGTTGTTACACCCATATTTGCGTCAGCAGCACGATCTTTACCAAAATTTTGACGAGAATTACCGAAGCCAATATCCATCATTAAATTTTCTACCTGTTCAGCAGTAACTTTTGGTTCCATTTCACATACTACATTACAATAATCTAATACCCAATCAATACCACATAAGTCTATATTTAAAATTGGGAACCCTTTATCATCCTCGCCAACTTCTCTTTCTTGAATTTCGTGTTCAACAAATATTGTTTTCAGTTCATCTTTTTTTGGAAATCCTTCAACTTGTTCATTTGCGATTGCTCTCATTAAAGTGGTCTTACCACAGTTATTTGGTCCCAATAAACCGTAAAAACGATTACGTTTCAAATGTAAATTACAATTATTCAATAATGTTAACGCACCATAAGCAAGTGAAAAAGATCCTTTATATAAATCAATCCCTTCTTCATTATCTTCATATACATCTTCTTTAATTTCAAACATTTTCTCAATTGTTTCACACATTGTTTTTGATACATTTTTTATTTCATCTTTACTTTTATTCAAAGAATATTGTTCAAAATTTGAATACCAAATTTCATTATCAAATTCTTGTATAAAACCCAAATTTTGAATTACATAAATTAAATTATCATCATAATTATAATTTTCATGATTAGTTTCCAAATATTTTTTTATATTTTCCATACTTAATAAATCATTTTGTGTATCGTTGAAATTACCTAAACAAGATTTTAGAGTATTCAATGCCTTATTTGCTACTTCTCTTGCTTCAGGATCACTTATGATTTCACTATTTTTTTCAATTAATTTTTTTAATATTTCACCAAACGCAACTATTTCTTTTGGATGCTCTACTAATTTACACATATTATCAATAATTACACAACATTTACGCTTTGTTTCTGTTTTTCTTTCATTCAAACCTTTTACCAAAATTGGCGTAACAATTGCTAACGCAGGTGCTTCAACATTTTGAACAAAAATACATGATGCTAATTTTTCAACTGATGTATTTATAGAATTTGGATTGGTAAAAGCTTCTAGAATAACTGGAATAAATGGTTCTAAATCAGAATTATTTGAACATTTCAACAATTGTTTTAAACATTTCATACTTGCGTCTTTTACTTCTTTTTGACTAGAATTAATGTCACTAGTAACAATAGGTATTAATTCACTTAATAAAGGCGTTATTTGTCTACTATTGATTTTTGTTAAATAATTTAATGATTTATATACATATTGACGTTGTGCTCTTTCATTTACACGTAAAATATCTAATAAAATTCTTGCAATATATAATGTAAGCCAAGGATTAGCATTTTTTATAAATGTTTTTACATTTTCATAAGTTTCTTCATATTTTTTTTTATCTTTTGATGAAAAAATATTAAAATTTTTCAAAATAATTTCTTTATTCTTATCACTCTGGAGTATAATTTCAGACATAATATAAAGAAATTATGTTGACATTGTTTTAAATCATATTTAAATAAATATTATGTTGAAATATTTGTATCCTTTATATTCCAACTAAATGTCCTAATATCTGTATCTTTATCTTTAATAAATTGCTTAAAGTATTTTTTAAATTTTTCGTATTTTATAGTTGTATTAAATAAAGAATTTGATATATTAAGATGAAACCGAAATAGAGGGTTGTTAACATATTCTTCATTAGAAATATTAGAATGATCCATAAAGAAACACTCTAAATCAACATTTTTTTTTAATAATCTAATTACTTCTTCTTTTTTAGAATTATATTTAAAAACAGTCCAAGGTAACTTTCCAAAATAAATGTATAACAAAATATATGACAAACTAATAACATCATCTTTCGGGTAATAATTGTATCCATCGTGAATACAAGGACTTGAAAAATCTAAGTTACCTACAAATTTATTTGTTCCTTTTGTTTCCAAATATTCTTTAAACTCTTTTGTACTTTTTGTCTCTAATGTATCAACTAGATAAGATAAATTATATGTTGTAGAAAGTCCAAAATCAATTAAATATACATTTCCTTTTTTATCAAAAACAATATTTTCAGGTTTTATGTCTCTATGAATTAATCTTTGTGAATGAAATTTTGATAATAATTCAAGTATTTGAATTCCAATTTTTAAAGTATCATCTAACGTAATTTTATGTTTTTTTATAATATCATTTAACGAGTAATCCATTTTTTCAAGAATAATATAATTATAGTTTTGTAAAATACCATAATATTTAAATTTTGGTATTCTCATTTTTAATTTTTGTCTCATTAAATATAAATATATTTCTGCTTCGTGTTGTAACATATTTTTTGTTTTACTATCCTCAAATTTAATTATGACAATTTCATTTGTATATAAATGTTTACCAATACAAACCTTAGAATTTATTCCACTGTAAATAACTTCTTGTACTTTATATTTGTTAGCTAATAGCAATTCATTCATATAATTATTTTATTAAAAGGGTTTAAAATTTATACTTATATAATAACTAAGCTATTCTTCATATTTATTTATTAAAGTAAATGGTTCATATACATAATCATGTTTTTCCATCAAAAAATAATTCGATTGTTCCAGAATATAATATTGAATATTTGAAATATGAAGAATATTTTAATCAATTTTCATTTGAATTAAGTAATTTTCAAAAATGGGCGATATATTCAATATGTAATAATGAAAACACATTAGTTACAGCTCATACTGGAAGTGGAAAAACATTACCAGCAGAATTTGCTATACAATTTTTCACTTCTATTGGTAAAAAAGTTATTTATACATCTCCTATAAAAGCACTAAGCAATCAAAAATTTTTTGAATTTACTCAAAAATATCCTAATTTGTCTGTAGGAATTTTGACAGGTGATAATAAACATAATCCAGAAGCAGATGTTTTAATTATGACAACAGAAATTTTAAGAAATCAATTATTATCGATAATTCCAAAATCACAAGATAATGATATACCAGTTCATGAAATTAATAATTTTTCAATGAATATTGAAACTGAGTGTGGAATTATTATTTTTGATGAAATTCATTATATAGATGATCCAGATAGAGGTGCCGTTTGGGAACAATCTATTATGCATATACCTAAAAATGTTCCAATGTTAATGTTATCAGCTTCAATTGGAAAACCAGAACAATTTGCTGAGTGGATTGAAAAAATAAACCCTTCTAAAAATGTTCATATTTGTCCAACATATGAGAGAGTTGTTCCTTTACAACATTATTCTTATATTTCTATACCAAATTCATATATGGATAAAATAAAAGATAAACAATTAAAACAAACAATTGAGGAAAATATTAATTCAATGAAACTTATTAAAGATTCAAATAATAATTTACATGAAAAACAGTTTGTAAATATAAATAAAATAAAAAAACATATTGACACAAATGGTTACATCATTCATCGTAAATTTGTAATAAATAATTTAATGAATTATCTTAGAAATAATAAAATGTTGCCTGCTTTATGTTTTGTATTTTCAAGAAAACAAGTTGAGAAATTAGCTAATGAAATTACTGAAAAACTATGGACCGAGGATGAACTTTATGAAGATCCAGTTATAAATACGATTGAAAGAACTTGTACACAAATTTTAGTTTCTAGAATTACTAATTGGAAAGAATATATAAATTTACCTGAATTTCATTTTATTATTCAATGTTTAAAACGTGGTGTAGCATTTCATCATGCGGGTATGATCCCAGTTTTTAAAGAAATGATAGAGATATTATTTTCAATGAAAAAAATCAAGTTGCTTATTGCTACTGAAACATTTGCGGTAGGATTAAATATGCCTACAAAAACTGTTATTTTCACAAGTATATATAAATATAATGGCAATAATATGAGACTACTTGAAGGTCATGAATATACACAAATGGCCGGAAGGGCTGGAAGACGTAATATTGATATTCGTGGATATGTCATTCATTTAAACAATTTATTTGAAACTCCAGATACTATAAATTATAAACATTTGATTAATTCTCCTCCAAAAATCATAAAATCTAAGTTTAAAATGAGTATTCCTTTTATGATGAATATTATTGCTGGAAATGAATACCAAGAATTATCTTCAAATAATTATCTTTGTCATCATATTGAAAAAAGTATGATGATGAATGATATATTAGGAGAAATAAACTTTTCAAAATCATGTATAAATGAATTGAATGAAAAAATTAAAGTATATGAAAATAATTTTGGTAATAATACGACATTATTTATAGAATATAGAAAATTAATAGAAAATGTAAATAATACGAAAAATAAACAAAGAAAAAGAGCACTACAACAACAAAGAGAATTTGAAAATAATAATAAAAATATTAAAAATGATTATGAAGAACAATACTTGCCATATACTAAGCTTTTATATCAACGTCAAAGTAGTGAAAAATCAAAATATTATGCTGAAACATTCGTTGAAACAAATATCAAATGTATTATGAAAATTTTAGATGATAATAATTATTTATGTGATAAATCAAAACTAACAGAAAAAGGTAAAATTGCAAGTTCAATTATGGAAATACATGGATTAGTATTTGCTGATCTATATTATTTAAACAATGGATTTCAGGATCTTGATTTTAATGAAATAGGTCAGATATTATCTTGTTTTTATCCAATTAAGGTTCCAGATGAAAAAAAAGCAATAAATATTCCTGAATTTACCTCAACCAATGTTGTAAAATATTTAAAATATATGAAAGAAAGAATGAATTATTTTTATGATCAAGAAATTAAATATAATTTAGATGTGGGGTATTCATATGAATTTCAATATGATCTAATGGACTATATAAAACGGTGGTGTAATATGAGTGAAGAGAGTGGTGTTATGACTTTATTGAATGAAATGAAGATTAATAAAGATATATTTTTGGGTGATTTTGTGAAATGTTGTATTAAAATTTCAAACATAACACGTGAAATCAAAACAATTTGTGAATATACAAAAAATTATGAATGTTTAGAGAAACTAAATGATTTAGATAAATATTTGCTTAAATTTATTGTTTCAACAGAATCATTGTATTTGTAAAATAATATAAATATAAATATAAATATAATATAAACTAGTAAAACTTCTTAAAATGAACGTAAATGAAAGTAGTTTCAATTTCGATGATAAGTATGATTTTTTCAAAGGCAGCTTATATACAAGTGATAAATTTAAATTATTTCTTAACTATTGGATAGGAGATTTATTAATTGATTATCTTCAAAACGATTTAACTGAACCTGAAGATAGTAAAAACTTAATCCTTAAACATTTTAATAAATTATATGAAAATTGTTTTTCTGAAAACATTATTGGAAACAAAGATTTAGTTGATTCTTTAAATCACAATTTTCTTGAAAAAATACATCCAAAACTTCATCTTTCAGCAAAATATTTTGTAAAAGAGGGAAATAGTGTTCTTCAATCAAATGGTGGAAATAAACATGTTTTGAAAGATGATATTAAAGAATATATTTGTGAAAATATTCTAAAAAGTAGTTTAATACGTGATTTTGTATATAATACATTAGCTAATGTTGGTGGTTCTTATTCAAAATCTAACCCAACAATGAGTAAAAATGTCAAAAAAACAGGATTACTTTCCTCAACAGTTGATACACAAATTATTATATTTCAATTTATTAATCTATTAAAATTTAATCACGTTGGATATTTAAATCTTATATATGATGTTAACCAAGATACCAAAGAATTAAAAGATAGAACAAAAAGTATAGAAGAAGATAAGTTAAGAGAAATCGAAAGTAAATTTATATTTAAAAATGTTACAAATAAATTAATAATGCTAGCAAAAAATTATATAGCTAAGGATAAAAATCCAGAAGAGCCTGAAAAGTTTTTAAGGTATGACACAAGGAAAAAACTAAAACAACTAATATCTAAAAAACAAAATGAAGTACAACAAAATGAAGTACAACAAAATGAAGTACAACAAAATGAAAAAGAAACAGATGTAAATCTTATAGGTATGGAAGAGATTAATCAGTCACAACAAAACAATCCAGAATTCCAAATCAATCAAAAAGTTCAAGAATTAATACCAGAAAAAATAAATCAAAATCAAGAACAAAATCAAGAATAAATATTAACTAATTAAGAATGTAACCAATAAAATAAATATTAAAGTTTAATTATCATAAATAAATAATGGAAAATAATGAAGTGTTTAAATCTTTAATATTAAAAATACAAGAAAAATATTATTTTAATCAAGAAAAAACATTTATAATATATGACTGGTATAATAAGCAAATTAAATTATTAAATGAATTTTTAAAATCTAATAATGAGATAACTAATGATGAAGATAAAATTCAATTATTATATATTTTGTATGAAAATGAATTAAAAGAAAAAATAAATATAAAAAAAATTAAAGATAAACATAATTATTTCAGAAAAACATTAAAAAAAAAAATTGATCAATAAATTTGTTTTTGATTTGAATAATAATACAAAACTTTTACCATGGAAAAAACATTATTATTCAAATTTGACGAAACTCTTTCAGAAGCTAAAATTGTAAAAAGACCATCAGCACAATGTAAAACACCTTATGTCGCAGATATTATTTATAATGAGAATGGTTCATCTTTAAATACTTTGGCACATACACCTGCACTAGGATGTTGTGGATTAACTGACAAAAATTCTGAAGTATTAATATCACGTAAAAAAAATCCAAAAGTATGTTCTCATTGTGTGGAATTAAGTGTATTATATGAAAAAGATCATAAAATAATAATTGGATGTAATCCAAAAATGGCAGAAACATTAATGGAGCAATGTATAATAAATAATGTTATTCATAATTTGTCTCGTGTAAAAAAATATCAAAGAGAAAAAAAATTTTTAAATTCAAGATTTGATTTTTGGGGTATTGATGAGAATGATTGTGAATTTATATTAGAAGTAAAAAATGTTCCATTGGCAAACTACGAAGATGTTACTGATAAAGAATTAAAAAAAATGGATTTTACAGATCGTACTTATAATTCTAAAATAGCATATTTTCCAGACGGATACCGTAAAAAAAAGAATGATGTTGTTAGTCCACGCGCATTAAAACATATAATAGAACTTGAAAAAATAAAAATAGAAAAGAAAGATAAAATAAGATGTATATTATGTTTTATTATTCAACGGAATGATATAGCGTTATTTCAAGCATCTAATTTAGATATGATATATAAAGAGACATTAAAAAGAGCATACGATAATGGAGTTGAAATAATGCCTTTGGTTATAGAATGGAATGAAATAGGCGAAGCTTACTTTATTCATAGAAATATTCCTTTCGTGTCATAAAATAAATAATAAAATCAATTAATATATTATGTGGTGTATAGAAAAGCTTTATGAATATTTTAACAAAAAAATAATTAAATTTAAGTTATTAAAAAGTATTGATTACAAAGATTATAGTTGGGTTATAAGTTCAGAGTTTAATTATAAACATCCAAGAAAATCATTATTAAATTTAGCATATCCTTCAGCTATAGCATATTATTACGTTACAGTTGTTCCTTCTAATTCAGATTATATTTTTTATGGAAAAATGCCTGATAAAAATGTATTTGAAATTAGTCTTTCAGTTTATTATGATAATGGTAATTTAAATAATAATTATGAAATACTTTCTTCATATAATTCATCATCTTATGTTTTTTACAATGTAAACAATAAAACAAATGATATTTTATATGTATTACAAAGGTTTTATGTAAATATGGATTATTATAATTCAGAAAAAATAAAAAATGCGCTTTTTAAAGTATTTGACAATAACAACAATAAAGAAATACCTATATATCCTGAATTTAGAAGAATTTCTGCATCTTGTGGAATGACACAACCATACAGAAAAATATTGTCATTTATTTCACCAAAAATAAAAAATGATTATACCCCTTTTTTTTTACCAGGTGAGACAAATTCTTTATTTCCAGATGAAAATCATTACTATTTACTTTGTTTGCCTGGAGATTATAAATTATTAAAACTTAGTGGAAATTATAGTTTTTCAAAAATTATACCATATATTGATTTTATAACAATTAACCAAGATACAACAGAAACAGATAATGGATTACCATTTTATAAGTTTGTTGAAAATGGTTCTTATGATAATATATTTATAGCATCTCATGATGTTTCAAATAAGTATATATATCAAATAAGTAAGGACGCAAAAATAATTAGATGGGAAGATGATAACACCAATAGAGGAATTATACTAAGAGTTATAGACTACAATGTGAGTAATGTTAATAAAACTTATGGACCACTTAATCCAATAGAAACAAAATTATTTATGACAAATGATTTTTACCCAAATGTTATACCAATATTATAAATATAGCAATTATATAGTATGTTAAAACTAACAAATTATGGAATAATGGCCGGTATTGGTATGTTTGTAGGGTTATCATTATTGTCAAATATATCATTTGTATTAATATTTACAATAATATTAACATTTATAATAAAATCATTTGTATGTCAAAAATGTAATAAAGTTTTTTCATTATCTGCTTTTCTTGGTATTTTTCCTATTTTATTACTATTTACTATAAATGATTGTGATTATCTTAAAGAAATTTTAGTAGGATTAGCTATAGCTTGTGCTATTGGCAGGATAGGTTGTTATTTTGTAGGTTGTTGTACAGGAAAAATTTGTAAATCAAATATTCCTTTTAGTATAAAATATAATGAAGGTAGTGTAATTGTTGATAAATATAATAAAAAACCGTGTTCTGTTTA
>MDTG01003282.1_pt1 | contig 21692 bp, 14 predicted proteins | sample 811421 | NCBI WGS metagenome assembly MDTG01 (sample SAMN05326645, study PRJNA326480) | marine metagenome | isolation source: seawater | place: Pacific Ocean: South East | collected 2011 | reverse complement strand
GCCGAAACACGCCACGACGTAACCCAACCCGGCAGCTCCGTACGCAACCCTCCCAGTCCCGGCTTCGCCCCACATCGGCCCCCAGGAATTCCGGACATACCAGATGCCATCGCCGCCTTGTCCGTCATCCCATCCCGTGATCACTACGGCGTGATTCGGCATCATTCCCGATGAAGCCGGGCGATTGTAGATGCCCTTGTAGTACAGCAAGAACGGCAACTCGACGACGATGTCGGCCACCACTGGGCCGTACTCCATGATGGCCCTCTTCACCTCATCGATCGTGGCTGGCTCCATTGGCGACGACACGATCCCCCACCCCGGGAGCGACTCCAGCCGAGTGCTTTCGCATGCCTCGCCACATGCAGAGTCCAGACCTGCATAGGGCGATGCGAACTCGAGCACTCCACCACCAATCTTGCCACACGCATCCTGCCAATCGACGAAGTACCCCAGAGCAAGTCCACCACCTAGGCATCCCCAACCATCGATATTGCAATCAACCAACCATTGCTCGGACAGATCCGGCACCGGGAGATCCGGATTGGCAATTGCATGAACTGATTCAGCAGCACCGCACGCAGCGAATGCCCAGCAGGATCCGCATTCCTGCTGATCACGCACCGGATTCACGACACCCTGCTCACGCCAGTCAAACCGAATGGGAAGCGGCTCGGACTCCTCCGGCTCGACCCGGGGCAGCGATTCAACATCCTCAGGCGGCTCGAAGCCTCCAAGCTCAGGAGGCAACTCAAACTCATCAGGATCAATGTTCTCGAGATCGATGAGTTCGTTGGGACGGATTTCGAAATCCCACCCCTCTTCCTCCGACTGCTGTTCGAGTTCATCGATCGGATCCGGCTCCGGTGCCGGCGGTTCTTCTTCCTTGGCGCAGGACACCAGCATGCTGCTGCCGATCAACCATCCCAGCAGATACCACCTGCCAACACGCTTGGGCCGCACAAAGGAGGAAGTGATCATGCCTGAAGTGTACCTCAGCCCTTGAGCGCGTCGGGATTGAGGCCCTTGAGATCGTCGACGATGAAGATGCCGTTCTCACGGATGACCTCGTCGTCGAACGTGATCGTGCCGCCGCCGTACTCCTCGCGCTGGATGAGCACGAGGTCCCAGTGGATGTCCGACCGGTTGGTGTTGTCCGCCTCCTCGTACGCCTGACCCGGCGTGAAGTGCAGCGAACCGGCGATCTTCTCGTCGAAGAGGATGTCCATCATCGGTTCGAGCACGTACGGATTGAATCCGATCGCGAACTCGCCCACGTAGCGTGCGCCGTCGTCGGTGTCGAAGATCTCCTGCAGACGGTCGTTGTTCTGATCGCTGGTCGCGTCGACGATGCGGCCGTTCTCGAACGTCAGCCGGATGTTCTTGAAGGACGTGCCCTGGTAGATCGTCGGCGTGTTGTAGTGGATCACGCCGTTGACCGAATCGCGGACCGGTGCGGTGTAGCACTCGCCGTCGGGAATGTTCTTCTCGCCGCAGCAGGGAATGGCGGGGATGTCCTTGATCGAGAACGACAGATCCGTGTCGCCGGGCCCCTGGATGCGGACGCGGTCGGTGCGGTTCATGCGGGCGGCCAGCTTGTCGCAGGCCTCGCCCATGCGGCGGTAGTCCAGGGTGCAGACGTCGAAGTAGAAGTCCTCGAAGGCCTCGGTGTTCGTCTGGGCGAGCTGCGCCATCGCGGGCGTCGGCCAGCGGAGCACGCACCACTTGGTGTTGCGGACCCGCTGCTGGAGATGGACCGGCTTGCCGTACAGACGACCGTAGGCCTGCATGCGATCGGTCGGCACGCCGGAGAGTTCGTTGATGTTGTGGCCGCCGCGAAGACCGATGTAGGCGTCCATCGACTTCATTCGCTCCAGGTCGTAGCTGCACCACGCCTCGAACTGCGCGTCGTCGGCGGATTCGATGAGGGCCCGGTTCACGCGGTTGTTGCGCAGCGCGACGTGGGGATGTCCCCCCGCCTCGCGACACGCGCGCACCATGGCGACGACCATCGCGTCGGGGACATCGAATGCTTCGATCAGCAGATGCTCTCCTTCCTGGATGGAGGTGGAGTAGCCAATCAAGAGTTCCGCCAGTTTCGTCATGCGTGGATCGAGCATCCGCGAGTTCCTCAGCTGCCCGGGACGATGTCGCCCGGTCCGGTGTCCGTTGCGTTGCTCTTCGGCGTCCGTTCAGCCTCGAAGAGTTCGCGAAGGAGTGATTCTAGCGAGCCGGGCAGATGCGTCCCCTCCCGGAGGAAGAGCCGGGTGGGAAGATCCAGATTCTCGAGCCCGACCCGGCACCAGGCCCCGGCTCTGGACATCGGACGGCGTCTGGGGGACCAGAAACCGTCCTCGGCCCGCCCGTAGGCGACTCGGCGGCCCTTGGGAGGATGGGTGTCCCATCGCTCCTCGTGCGCTCCGAGCAAGGCCGTCTCCACGTCGCTGGCGTCGTTGACGCCGGCCGAGGCCAGCAGGATCACGTTGGTGGCCCTGGGCATGAACTGACGATGGGCCCGCTTGAGCAGGCGACGCATCCTCGGAACCTCATCGATGAAACCGTCCGGCAGTCCGATGGCGAGCGAGACGTGCGGCCCCTCCCAGGGGGCGACGATGCGGACGCCTCCGAGTTCCTGGCCCAGTTCGCCCCGGACCGTGAGCTCGTCTCCGACGTGCGAGATCTTGATGAATCGGGCGGCACGTTCGACGAACTCCTGCATCCGATCCTCGGAGAGATGCTCCTCCCATCGAACGCGGACGATGAACGGACGCTTGATGCGTTCCAGGAATCGAAGTCTGGAGGAGATGCCGAGCCGGCGTGCGCTCGTCTCCTCGTTGGCCAGTCTCTTCACGTGCAGGTAGAACTGTTCGTCACCCCTGACGACGTGGAAGTCGCAGGTCCTTCCCAGCGGCGTCGGAACCTCCCACTCGAGACGACACCCGCGGGACAGCAGCAGATCGGCCACCCTGGCCTCGGCCCAGTAGTCGAGAAACCCCTTCAGGGTCGTCTGGGCGCACAGCGTGTCCAGCAGCGGTCGAAGCGAAGGTCGGGCCGACCAGGCTCCGATGCGTTCCCGCAGCGTGCGATGCACCTCGAGACCGAAGCGTCCGAGCCCGTCGCGCCCGTAGTGCCTGGACATGCGTCGAGGGTCGGCCATCAAGCGTCCGGAGCCTGCAGTCGGTGCGGCGGCATCGGCGAGGAGCGTCGGCTTCCCCAGCCGCCACCTCGCGCTTCGCGGGCCACTTCGGTGGCATCGCGGTCGTCGATGAGGATCCGCGTGGACCTCGCCAGAAGCTGATCGAGCTGACGACGCCCGATCGACGTGGTGTAGATCACCACGCCGTCGCCGTACTCGCGATCCTCGACCAGCGTGCGCTTCTCGATGAAGTCGATCGCCGATCCCTCGGTCAGTTCGACCGTCAGACGCACCGTGGCGATCGGGCCGACGAACATCGCACGGACCGTCTCGGACAGCACGTCGAGCCCCTCTCCCGTGACCGCACTGACCGGAATCGCCTGTGGATAGTCGCGCAGCCACGGAAGCAGCAGATCACGATGCTCGAGCTGGTCGATCTTGTTCAGCAGCATGATGCGGGGCTGGTCCACGGCCCCGATCTGATCGAGGGTCCGATCGACCGAGCGGGCATGGGTCCGTGCGTTGGGATCGGAGACGTCGACGAGGTTCAGCAGCAACTGGCAATGCACGGTCTCTTCCAGGGTGGATCGGAACGACGCGACCAGGTGATGCGGCAGCTTGCGGATGAAGCCGACCGTATCGGACAGCATCACCTGATTGCCCCCGCCGAGATCCCAACGCTCCACCCGCGTCGACAGCGTGGCGAACAATCGATCGTTCGCGAAGGCCCCGCCGTCGGTCAGCTGGTTGAAGATCGTCGACTTTCCGACGTTGGTGTACCCGACGAGGCCGACCGTGAAGTGGTCCTCGTTGCGGGCGTGCACCTCGCGCACCTTCCGCTGCTGGATGCTCTCGAGTTCGCTGCGGAGCTGGCCCAGGCGACGCTTGACGAGGCGACGGTCGATCTCGAGCTGCTTCTCTCCCGGACCGCGGGTCCCGATGCCGATGGGCGCACCGCCGGTGACCTGCCCGAGGTGGTCCCACATCGCCCGCAGCCTGGGATAGGTGTACTGGAGCTGGGCGATCTCGACCTGGAGCTTCGCGGCGTGGGTGGTCGCACGGCGTGCGAAGATGTCGAGGATCAGTTCGCTTCGATCGATGATCTTGCAACTGGTCTCCCGCTCCAGATTCCGGATCTGGCCGGGACTGAGTTCGTGGTCGAAGAGCACGAGGGTGGCCCGCTCGGATTCGACGAAGGCCGCGAGCTCCTCCAACTTGCCCTTGCCGATGAAGGTCTTGCCGCTGGGCAGTCGTCGGGCCTGCGTGAGCACCCCCACGACCTCGGCGTCGGCCGTCCTCGCCAACGCCGCAAGCTCCCCCAGTCTGGTTTCGAGATCGACCTCGTCGCGGGGCAGACGCACGGACACAAGCACGGCCCGCTCGCGTGCCACCTTCAATTGTTCACGTTGGATTTGCGACATGGGCGGGCATCTGGGCCATGTGAGGCCGCTAGGATGGTTCATCGACCGTACCGTTGACGACAACCCAATCGTAGTCGCCCGGGCGGACGGCCAAGGAGTTCCTTCATGAATATTCGTCAAATCATTCTTTCGGTGCTGGTCGGAATCCTGCTCTGCCTGCTGGCCCTGGAAGTTCCCAGAGCCATCGCCGTGAGAAACGACGCCTATCGGTGGTTCGACCCGATCGTCGACATCCGCGGAATCATCGTCTCGGACTACGTGAACGAACCGGACGAGGAGGAGATGCAGGAAGCCATGATCAAGGCCATGGTCGAGTCGCTCGACGATCCGTTCTGCGAGTACATCCGCCCCGAGGAGCAGAAGCAGTTCCGCAAGAACCTCAGCGGCAACTACGTCGGAATCGGAGCGAGGATCAACGGCAACGCCGAGTACCTCAAGATCATCACGCCGATGGAGAACTCCCCGGCCCTGAAGGCAGGCCTCCTCGCCGGCGACGAGATCCTCGAGATCGACGGCGTCACGACCAAGGACCAGCCGGTGGACGACAGCATCGACAAACTCCTCGGAGAGCCCGGCACGAAGGTGAACCTGCTGGTTCGCCACGTCGACGGCTCCGAGCAGCAGCTCGAGATCGTCCGCGAACCCATCGAGACGAGGTCGACCTTCGGACTCATCCGCCGCGACGGCGACTGGTCCTTCTCGCTCGATCCCGATCGGAACATCGCGTACATCGGGATCGACAGCTTCAACTCGAGGACCTCCGACGAACTGGAGACCATCCTCAGGGAGCTTCGCCTTCGGGACGATCTGGATGGGCTGATCCTCGACGTCCGCAGCAACCCCGGCGGGGCCCTCACTGCGGCGCTCGAGACGGCCGACCTCTTCCTCAAGGAGGGACGCCTTCTGAGCATCCGCTCGGCGCGGCCCGAACGACGGCAGCAGGAGCGGGTCTTCAACGCGACGTCGAACGGAACGTTCACGGACATCCCGATCATCGTGCTGATCGACGACCGCTCGGCTTCCGCCAGCGAGATCGTCGCCGGATCGCTCAAGGACAACGAGCGGGCGATGGTCCTGGGCGAACGGACCTACGGCAAGGGGTCCGTCCAGGAGGTCCGCGAACTCGAGGACGACGGCGGCATCCTGAAGTTCACCACCGCGTACTACTACCTGCCCAGCGGTCGCAGCCTCCATCGCATTCCCGGCAGCGGACAGGCGGACTGGGGCGTCGATCCCAACGACGGCTACGTCGTGCCGGAGACCATCGAGGACTACAACGACCGCTACGAACAGAGACTTCCCTGGACGGTCATCACCCGCGAGGAACCTGCGGAGCCCCGCACCACGGATCCGGATTGGATCCGCGAATCCATGTCCGACGAGGCGCTCGCGAGAGCGGTCGAGATTCTCGGTGAACGCGTCGAGATGGGACAGTGGCCGGAACTTCCCGAACAGGATTCCGCCGGTGAGATCGCTCGACGCGACGACCTCGAGGCCGCCCTCGAGGTCCGGCAGAAGATGCTCACTCGCATGACGGAGCTGAACTCGGAGATCGCATCGCTGGAGGGCGTGACCACCCTCGACGACCGTGGCGTGGAACTGCCCGACGAGGTCGATCTCGACGAGGCCATGCTGGTGATCCGGGATCGCGACGGCAACGAGATCGGCTCCTGGCGCATCGAGGAGATCGAGGAACTCAAGCGTTCGCTCAAATCGGTCCGGCTCAGTCCGAACGCGCAAGAGACACCCTGAACCGACATGGCTCCGCTTCTTCTCGGCATCGAAAGCAGTTGCGACGAAACGGCCGCCGCCATCGTCGAGGGGGACCGGCACGTCCGCTCAAACGTGGTCGCGACCCAGCACGACCTGCACGTCGAATACGCCGGAGTCGTTCCCGAAATCGCTTCCCGCGCCCACCTGCAGCGCATCGGTCCCGTGATCGAGAAGTCGCTTCGCGAAGCCGGAGCGACCCTGCAGGATCTGGATGGGATCGCCGTCGGACACCAACCCGGACTGATCGGCTCGCTTCTGGTCGGTGTCTCCGCCGCCAAGGGACTCGCGTGGTCAATCGACCGCCCCCTGCTGGCGGTCGATCACGTCCATGCCCACCTTCACTCACCGGCATTGGATGACACCCCACTGGACTATCCCGCCATCGGGCTCGTGGTCTCCGGTGGACACAGCAGCATGTACCACCTCGAGGATGCAATGACCGCGAAGGTGATCGGTCGGACCATCGACGATGCGGTCGGAGAGGCCTACGACAAGGCGGCCGTACTGCTGGGCCTTGGCTGGCCCGGAGGCCCCGTGCTCGATGAGCTTGCCCGAGAGGGCGACGAAACCGCGGTCGACCTGCCCATCTCCATGCTCGATCGCGACAGCCTGGACTTCTCCTACAGCGGGCTGAAGACCGCCCTGCTCTACGCCGTTCGCGGCCAACCGATCGGACGAGGCGGCAAGGCCGTCTTCCCTCGCGACAGCGAAGACCTCACCGACGAACGCCGCCGCGACCTGGCGGCGAGTTTCCAGAGGGCTGCGATCACGTCGATCGTCCGCAAGATCGAACGGGCGTTGTCGATCCATCCGGTGGAATCCGTCATCATCGGCGGCGGTGTCAGTGCGAACTCGAGACTTCGCCGCGATCTGCAGGCGCTCTGCGATGCACGCGGACTTGGCCTGAGGCTGCCCGCCCTGCGATACTGCACGGACAATGCCGCCATGATCGCAGGCCTGGGCGCCGTGCAACTCGCCGCGGGACGGACCGCGGACCTGTCGCTTTCGGCATCGGCGAGATCCACATGAACATGAAACCCCCCCATCCCGCCTCGCTTGAACCCAGCCGCCTGCTCAAGCAGTGCGATCTCGGTCTGGGCCGATCGACCGGCCCCGGCGGCCAGCATCGCAACCGCCGCGACACCGCCGTCACGCTCACCCACGAGCCGACCGGAATCAGCGCCACGGCGACCGAACGACGCAAGCAGCAGGAAAACCGCATCACCGCGCTGCGCAGACTGCGACTTCGCCTTGCCGTGGAGGTCCGGACCCCCCGCCCCCCCAAGCCCAGTGAACTGTGGAACACCAGACGACAGGGGCGAAGCATGTCGGTCAATCCACAGCACGCCGACTACCCGAGACTGCTGGCGGAGGCCCTGGACGTGCTTGCCCTGATGAACTGGGACGTCGCGAAATCCGCCGGCCGCCTGGGCATCAGCATGTCGCAGATGACACGTCTCCTGCGGCACGAGAAGCCTGCGTTCGCACTGGTGAACAATCAGCGTCAGGAACGAGGATTTCCACCTCTTCGCCGGTGACCCCTTCGGCCGTCCCATTAGGATGACCGGATGAACACCGACACCCGACCGCGTATTCGCGACATCATCGACGAACTGCTCCCGGAACTCGTGGATCTCCGCCGCGACCTGCACGCCCATCCCGAACTGGGCTATCAGGAGCACCGAACCAGTCAGGTGGTCCAGGACCAGCTTTCGGCCGCTGGAGTCGAATTCGCCGCGGGACTTGCCGGCGGCACAGGGGTCCTTGGACACCTGCCGGGCACGGAGGCGACCGCGGTCGGACTCCGCGCCGACATGGATGCCCTGCCCATCAGCGAGCAGACCGGATGCGACTGGTCCTCCACCCACGATGGAATCATGCATGCCTGCGGTCACGATGGACACACGACCATGCTGGTCGGAGCCGCCCGGGTCCTGTCCCGTCTGGCCGGTGAATCCGCCCTGCCGAATCCGGTGACCTTCGTCTTCCAGCCCGCCGAGGAAGGCGGCGCAGGTGGCCAGAAGATGTGCCAGGAAGGTTGCGTCGACGGCACGATCATCGGTCCACCCCTGAGGACGATCTACGGGCAGCACGGCTGGCCGGGACTGCCACTGGGAGTCGTCGCCTCCAGGCCCGGTGCCATGCTCGCCGCCGCCGATCGATTCGACATCGAGATCACCGGTCTCGGCGGCCATGCGGCCATGCCCCACACCACCAATGATCCGGTCCTCGCAGCCGCCTCGATCGTGACGGCACTCCAGCAGGTCATGTCCAGAAACGTCAACCCGGTCGAAGGCGGAGTCATCTCCGTGACACGTATAGAAGGTGGCTCGGCCTACAACGTCATCCCGGGGTCCGTCCGCCTCGCCGGGACGCTTCGGGCCCTGGAGCCTGCAGCCCATGCCACGGCCCGTCGGCGATTGGCGGAAATCGTCGACGCCACGGCCAAGGCTGGTGGCTGCACGGCCACCATGGAGTACCACGAGGGGTATCCGGTCACCAGAAACGATGAGAAGGCATTCGGCACCTTCGAGCATGTCGCCCGGGAAACGCTTGGATCGGACCGGGTCCAGCCGATGGAATTTCCCGTCATGGGCGGTGAGGACTTCTCCTACTACGGCCAACGCGTTCCCGCCTGCTTCTTCATTCTGGGACTGCTCGAACCTGAATCCGAATCGATGCCGGGACTGCACCATCCGTCGTTCGACTTCAACGACAAGGCGATTCCGGCCGGGATCGAGATGCTCTGCCAACTTGCCTTGAAAGGCTGAAAATCAGGCACAATGCCTTATAGTGTCAAGCCACAGGAGCAAAGCCATGCCCACGATCATGATCACATCCGGCCCCAACAACGGGCATCTCTACACCATCGACAGCGACAAGACGATCATGGGTCGTGGAGATTCGTGCAGTATCCAGCTGGTCGACGAAAAGGCGTCCAGACAGCACTGCTGCATCGAACGCAAGGCCGGCGACACCATGGGGGGAACCGGAATCCCGGTCACCCTCTACATGCTGCAGGACCTCGGCTCCAGCAACGGCACCACCCTCGACGGGGTGAAGATCGCCGATCACGCCCGGCTTCACGACGGCAACATCATCGGCATCGGCACCTCGAACGCAGCCTTTCTGATCGACGAGTTCGATGATGCCGCGAAAGCCAAGGCCCATCTCGAAAGCCTTGGAAAGGGTGGGACCCAGGATGGGGACGACGCATGGCCTCTGGACCCGCCCTGGAAGACCCAGACCCTCGCTGAATAGGCCCCGCCGCATCCTCGCACAACCGATCCCCGGAGGCTTCCGGGGTCTTGCAGTCCGTCCGCCTCTGGCATAGACTGCTCGATTCACAATTCGACACCGTAGGCACCACTTCGTGTCGTGATGGCCTGGCCAGGCCGCACGATCAACCGGGGTGGGAGGTAGGAGGAATCATGGCCAAGAAGCAGATTACCAAGCAATTCAAGATCACCGCGCCGGGAGGCCAGGCCACGCCTGCTCCCCCGATCGGTCCTGCTCTGGGTGCCAACGGCATCAATCCGGGGCAGTTCATCCAGGCCTTCAACGACCGAACCAAGGACCTCAACGGCAAGGTCGTCGGCTGCCTGATCAGCGTCTACCAGGATCGGTCGTTCGACTTCGAAATCAAGTCGTCCCCGGCCGCCTCGCTGCTGAAGACCGCAGCCGGACTTGAGAAGGGTTCAGGAGAACCCCTGAACATCGTCGGCTCGGTCACCAGTGACCAGGTTCGAGCCATTGCCGAGGAAAAAATGGAAGACCTCAACAGCGCCACCGTGGAATCCGCGATGCGTGTCATTGAAGGTACCGCCCGCTCCATGGGCATTGCGGTGGAGGGCTAAACACGATGACTGAACAAGCACCAGCAAGAGAAACCTCCGGATACCCCGCTCGCCTCTACCGGCGTCGCCACAACCGTCGCAGCAAGCGACACACGGCGAACGTCACGGCTGCGACCAAGCGGACCGAGCACCACACGCCCGCAGAAGCGGTCACGGCGCTCAAGAGCTATAAAACAGCCAAATTCGACGAATCAGTCGAGTGCTGCGTCCACCTGGGAATCGACCCCCGTCTGGCCGACCAGCAGCTTCGCGGAGCCTTGTCCATGCCCAAGGGCATCGGCAAGACCGCCCGAGTCATCTGCTTCTGCAGCTCCGACAAGGTCGATGAGATGAAGGCCGCCGGAGCCATCGAAGCCGGAGGCGAGGAACTCGCCAAGAAGATCAGCGATGGCTGGTTCGACTTCGACGTCGCCATCACCTCTCCCGACCAGATGAAGGTCGTGGGCGGTCTGGGACGGGTCCTCGGACCCAAGGGCCTGATGCCCTCTCCCAAGGCCGGAACCGTGACTCCCGATCCCGCAAATGCGGTCAAGGAGTTCGCAGCCGGCAAGACCGAGTACCGAAACGACGACGGTGGAAACGTCCACTGCGTGATCGGCAAGATGAGCTTCGATGAAGCCGACCTGCTTGCCAACCTGAACTTCTTCCTCGAAACCATCGAGAAGATTCGCCCCGCGTCCGTCAAGGGCACGTACATGAAGCGATGCGTCATTTCCGGGACCATGACGCCAGCCGTGGAGATCGTGACGTCATGAGCAAGCCAATGAAAGAAATGATGGTCCGGGACTACCGGAATCGATTCGAGGGCCTTTCACAGGCACTCATCGTCGATATCCGTGGCATCGAGGCCAATGAGAACAACTCGCTTCGGCTCGGGCTTCATGCCAAGAACATCCGCATCAGCGTGATTCGAAACACGCTGGCCCGAGAGGCCTTCAGCGGCACCGATCTCGAAGGAATCCTTCCGACCCTCAATGGTCCCACCGCCCTCTGCTACGGCGGCGATTCAGTCGTCGACGTCGCCCGAGAGCTGTGCGATTGGGTCAAGAAGGTCGAAAACCTCGATCTCAAGGGTGCCATCCTCGATGGCGAGTTCTTCGAAGGCGAAGCCGGTGTGAAGCGTCTGAGCACCTTCCCGACCAAGGAAGAGGCCCAGTCCAAGGTTGTCCAGCTGGTGCTTTCGCCGGCAGGAAATCTCATCGGTGCTGCCCAGTCACCCGGTGGAAACATCATGGGAATCGTCAAGGAGATCCAGGAGCGTCTGGAGAACGGAAAGACGATCGAGAAGACAGCCTGATCCTCATCGGAGGCGAGGGATCCATTACCAACTGACACCACTGCTTGACTGGCCCCTCGGGGTTAAAAGCCGTATGGACGGCTCCTCTGAAGCAGTTTAGAGAAGATTTGGAGTACACAAAATGTCCGAAGAAGCAACGAAGACGTTCGAAGCAAACATCAGCAAGCTTGGCGACGACATCGCCGGCCTGACCCTCAAGGAAGCGGTCGATCTCGCTGATTACATGAAGGAAACCTACAGCATCGAGCCTGCTGCAGGCGGCGCTGTCATGATGGCCGGCCCCGGTGGCGGCGGCGGCGACGACGCTGGCGAAGAGCAGACCGAGTTCGATGTCATCCTCGAGTCCGCTGGCGACAAGAAGATCCAGGTCATCAAGGTCGTCCGCGAAGCGACTGGTCTGGGCCTCAAGGAAGCCAAGGCGATGGTCGACGACGCCCCCAAGGCGATCAAGGAAAAGGCATCGCAGGACGAGGCCAACGAGCTCAAGACCAAGCTCGAAGAGGCCGGCGGAACCGTCAACATCAAGTAAGTTGGCGATCCAACCTCAGAAACAGATCGACCCCGTGGCCCAGCCACGGGGTCGATTCTTTTAGCCAGATATTTGCGCAAGTGCTTGACAGAAAGTGACTTAGGAGCCCATTCAGGCCGGAAAACCGCTCCAGATCGGCATTTTCAACCGGCCGAGGCCAATTTTTTTGTGGAATAGGGTTTGCTAGGTCGTTGAGAACCTGCCTTCATGGCCGTAATATGCGGTGCTCGGCGGTTGAAACCTAATTCTGACACTCTCCCCAGACCTGAGCCCAGTAAACAGGTGCAGGCGACTTGCTCTCCATGAGGTGAATGCATGACGTCCCGGAAGGTTCGTGACTTTTCAAAGCGCGGCGACGCGATCCCCGTCCCGGAACTGACAATGGTGCAGCTGGAGTCCTACCAGCGCTTCATTCAGTCCGATCTCCCACATGACCAGCGCGATCCCCATCGCGGACTCGAAAGCCTCCTTCGCGAGGTCTTCCCGATCGAGTCCTACGACGGATCGATGAAGCTGGAATATCTGTATTACAAGCTCGACAAGCCCCGGTACACGCCGGTCGAGTGCAAGGAGCTTCGCCTGACATACGGCATGCCCTTCCGCATCGGCGTGCGCCTTGTGCGCGAGGGCATCTCCGAGATTCCCGAGGAGGAGATCTACCTCGGCGAGATCCCGATCATGCTCGGCGGTGGCGAGTTCATCGTCAACGGAGCCGAACGCGCGATCGTCAGCCAGCTGCACCGCTCACCCGGTGTCGACTTCGGCATCGCCGCCGACATGGGCGATCGACCGCTGCACAGCGCCCGGATCATTCCGGAGCGAGGCTCGTGGATCGAGTTGGAAGTCACCAAGAAGGACGTCCTGGCGATGCGAATCGACCAGTCGCCGAAGATCGCCGCGACGATCTTCATGCGAGCCCTCGACGAGGCCTTCAGTTCCACGGAAGCGATTCTGGAGACGTTCTACGACGTCACCGAGATCAAGGTGACCGATCTGAAGCCGGAGCACTACTCCGCTGAATACATCCTCAACGAGGAGGGCGAGGAGCTCTGCCGCGTGGGTGCCCCCATCGGGGATGCCATCGAGGCCATCCAGAGCTCTCCCATCAAGAAGATCCGCGTCGTCAAGGACGCCAGCGATCCGCTGCTTCTGAACACCCTCGCGATGGAACGGCTCGACTTCATGGCCGACGCCTCCGAGCACGAGGCGGCCCTGCTGCGGATCTACGGACGACTCCGTCCGGGCAACCCGCCCCAGGTCGAGAAGGCCCGCGCTCTCTTCAAGGAGAAGTTCTACGACGAGAACCGCTACCGACTCGGCAAGGTCGGCCGCTTCCGCATCAATCGCAAGTTCGAGATGGATGTCCCCGAGGACGTGATGCACATCCGTGCCGAGGACTTCCTCGCCGTCATCCGCTACATGCTCGACCTGCGTGCCAAGCGAAACAAGGCCCACATCGACGACATCGATCACCTGGGCAACCGGCGTCTGCGTACGCTCGACGAACTCGCCGTCGAAGAGATGCGAAAGGGCTTCCTCAAGCTTCGCCGCACCGTTCAGGAGCGAATGAGCGTCAAGGACGCCGACGAGCTGAGCAAGATCGCCGATCTCGTGAACTCGAAGTCCATCAGTTCCGCGATCGACTTCTTCTTCGGTCGCAGCGAACTCTCGCAGGTCGTCGACCAGACGAATCCGCTTTCGATGCTCGTGCACGAACGTCGACTTTCGGCTCTGGGCCCCGGTGGCCTGAACCGCAAGCGTGCGGGCTTCGAAGTCCGCGACGTCCACATCTCGCACTACGGCCGCATCTGTCCGATCGAAACGCCTGAAGGCACGAACATCGGCCTGATCGCCTCGCTCGGCATCTACGCCAAGGTCGACGAATACGGCTTCATCCTCACTCCCTACCAGGAGATCAAGAAGGGCAAGCTGACCGGCAAGGTCGACTACCTGCGTGCCGACGAGGAGATGAAGACCGTCCTCGCCACCACGGACGTCATCGACTCCGAGGGCACGATCAACGATGATCAGGTCCTGGCTCGACTCAGCGGCGACCTTTCGATGGTTCCCGCCGACGAAGTCCAGTACATCGACATCTCGCCCAAGCAGATCGTCGGCGTCTCGGCCGCGTTGATCCCCTTCCTCGAGCACGACGATGCGAACCGGGCCCTCATGGGTTCGAACATGCAGCGACAGGCCGTCCCTCTGGTCATCCCCGATCCCCCACTGGTGGGAACCGGCATGGAACAGACGGCCGGCAAGTTCTCTGGCATGCTCGTGAAGGCCCGTCGCGGCGGCAAGATCACTTCCGTCGACTCCGAGCGGATCATCATCGACAACGCCGACGAGTACGAACTGCAGAAGTTCCGACAGCTCAACGAGCGGACCTGCCAGTCGCAGCGTCCGATCGTGGCGCTCGGCCAGCAGGTCGAGACGGGACAGATCATCGCCGACGGTTCCTCCACCGTCGACGGACAGCTCGCCATCGGCAAGAACGCCCTCGTCGCGTTCAACACGTTCGACGGCTACAACTTCGAGGATGCGATCGTCATCTCCCACCGGCTCGTCAAGGACGACGTCTTCACGTCGATCCACATCGAGTCGTTCGAAGTCGAGGTCCGCGACACCAAGCTCGGACGCGAGGAGTTCACTCCGGACATCCCCAACGTGTCCGAGAAGCAGCTGAAGAATCTGGACGACGTCGGAATCATCCGCCACGGTGCCCGTGTCGGCCCCGGCGACATCCTCGTCGGCAAGGTGAGCCCCAAGAGCAAGTCGGAGCTCACTCCCGAAGAGAAGCTTCTGCACGCCATCTTCGGCCGAGCCGGCGAAGACGTGAAGAACGACTCCCTCGAGGTCCCCGCCGGCAGCAGCGGCATCGTCATCGGCACGCGTCACTTCAGTCGTCGCATGCACCTCAACGATGAGCAGAAGGCCAAGCTGAAGGACGACATCGCCGACTTCGAGGCGGATATGAACGATCGGATGATCGCCCTCTTCCGCGAGATGGTCCATTCGATGAACCAGACGCTCGGCACCGAGATGGTCGACCCGGCCACCCGGCAGAAGGTCGGCGCCTCCGACATCCCCGAGGTCATCCTGGAGCAGATCGAGAACTTCAACGAGAAGTGGATCAAGGGCTCCAAGGACACCAAGGCCGAGGCCACCACGACCTGGGGCCAGTTCTGGCCCCGCATCGCGGCCCTCGAAGAGGAGAAGCAGCGGAAGCTCGCCCACATGAAGCGTGGTGACGAACTTCCGAGCGGCGTCCTCGAGATGATCAAGGTCTACCTCGCCAACAAGCGGCAGATCGCCGTCGGCGACAAGATGGCCGGCCGACACGGAAACAAGGGCGTGGTCGCACGCATCGTTCCCGAAGAGGACATGCCGCATCTTGAAGACGGCACTCCGGTCGACATCCTGCTGAATCCGCTGGGCGTTCCCTCGCGGATGAACGTCGGCCAGCTCCTCGAGCTGCACCTGGGATGGGCCGCACAGGTCCTCGGCTTCCAGGCCGTCACCCCGGTCTTCGACGGTGCGACCGAACAGGAAGTCCTCGGATGCATCGATGAGGCCAACCAGCACGTCTCGGACAAGCTGGCGAACTTCGAGCAGGTCGGTGGCGATCCCGGAACGACCCGTGAACTGATGGCCCGCATTCCCTACGGGGGCAAGGCCCAGCTCTACGACGGCCGGACCGGCGAAGCGTTCCATCAGCCGACTTCGGTGGGCTACATGTACATGCTCAAGCTCCATCACCTGGTGGAGGACAAGATCCACGCCCGGGCCACCGGCCCCTACAGCCTCATCACCCAGCAGCCGCTGGGCGGCAAGGCCAGAACGGGTGGTCAGCGATTCGGAGAGATGGAGGTCTGGGCCCTCGAGGGCTACGGCGCCGCCTACGTGCTCCAGGAACTGCTGACGGTCAAGAGCGACGATGTCGAAGGTCGCACCAAGATCTACGACTCGATGGTCAAGGGCACGAACACCCTCGAGGCCGGCATGCCGGTCGTGTTCGACGTCCTCTGCCACGAGATCCGCGGACTCGGCATGAATATCGAACTGGAGAAGGAACACGTCGAAGGAGGCAGCCTCCTCTGAGCACGGCGACCGTGACCCACACGAACAGTTCCCCGCCACAGAGAGACAAGATCAACCATGAATGACAACGTCTACGATCGTGTCAACGACTTCAGCAGGGTGCGAATCACCCTCGCGAGCCCCAACGACATCCGCAGTTGGAGCTTCGGTGAAGTCAAGAAGCCCGAAACCATCAACTACCGGACCTACCGTCCGGAGAAGGATGGTCTGTTCTGCGAACGCATCTTCGGTCCGGAACGCGACTACGAATGCGCCTGCGGCAAGTACAAGGGCACCAAGTTCAAGGGCATCATCTGCGACCGCTGCGGCGTCAAGGTGACCCATTCCCGCGTCCGCCGGAAGCGGATGGGGCACATCAATCTCGCCGCCCCTGTCGTGCACATCTGGTTCTTCAAGGCCCTGCCGAGCCGCCTCGGCACCCTGCTGAAGATGAAGACCGCCGACATGGAGAAGGTCATCTACTTCCAGGACTACGTGGTGATCGATCCCGGCACCACCGAGCTGGAGCACAAGCAGGTCCTGGACGAGGACGCGTACCGCGCCGCCGTCCAGCAGTTCGGCGTGAACGCGTTCACCGCGCTCATGGGCGCCGACGCCGTCATGTCGCTGCTCGGGGAACTCGATCTCCATGAGCTGTCCGTGCAGCTTCGCGAGGAACTCGCCGCCACCCGATCCAAGCAGAAGACCAAGGATCTCGCCAAGCGGCTGAAGCTCGTTGAGCAGCTCCGCCACAGCGGCAACGACACCAACTGGATGGTCCTGGACGTGGTTCCCGTGATCCCTCCGGACCTGCGTCCGCTCGTGCTGCTGGAATCCGGAAACTTCGCCACCAGCGATCTCAACGACCTCTATCGCCGGATCATCAACCGCAACAACCGGCTCAAGAAGCTGATGGACCTCAATGCACCCGAGGTCATCATCCGCAACGAGAAGCGGATGCTGCAGCAGGCCGTCGACGCATTGTTCGACAACGGCCGCTGCCGCCGTCCGGTCCTCGGTTCGTCCAACCGACCGCTGAAGTCGCTGACGGACATGATCAAGGGCAAGCAGGGACGCTTCCGCGAGAACCTGCTCGGAAAGCGAGTCGACTACTCGGCCCGTTCCGTGATCGTGGTCGGACCGCAGCTCAAGCTGCATCAGTGCGGCCTGCCCAAGAAGATCGCGCTCGAGCTCTTCCAGCCGTTCATCATCCGAAAGCTCAAGGAGCATGGACTCGCCGACACGATCAAGTCCGCCAAGCGCATGCTGGAGCGGCGCGATCCCGAGGTGTGGGACATCCTCGAGCAGGTGATCCACCAGCATCCGGTCATGCTCAATCGCGCACCGACCCTCCACCGCATGGGCATCCAGGCCTTCGAGCCGGTCCTCGTCGAGGGCAACGCGATCACCCTGCACCCGCTGGTGTGCACCGGATACAACGCAGACTTCGACGGCGATCAGATGGCCGTGCACCTTCCGCTCTCGCTGGAGGCCAAGATCGAGACCCATGTCCTCATGCTCTCGACGCACAACATCTTCTCGCCGGCCAACGGCAATCCGATCGTCTCGCCTTCGCAGGACATCCTGATGGGCGTCTTCTTCCTGACCTCGATCAACGAGAGCGACACCAGGAAGACCGAGGAACTCCGGTACTTCCGCGATCCGCAGGAGGCGATCCTCGCCCTCGACTACAAGCAGATCGGCCTGCACGAGCCGATCAACGTCCGCCTGACGCGGTTCAGCCAGGTCATCAACGACCAGGGCGGCGCGATCGAGGCGGCTCCGGCCAACCGGCGCATCCGCACCACCGTCGGCCGCATCCTCTTCGGATCGATCCTCGCCGACGGCATGCCGTTCTACAACTGCACCCTGGGCAAGAAGGGCTGCAGTCGCGTGATCGACGACACCTACGCGATCCTCGGACGCCCGGAGACGCTGTCGCTTCTGGACGACATGAAGGAAATCGGATTCAAGACCGCGACGACCTCGGGTCTCTCGATCGCGATCACCGATCTCCGCATCCCCGAGAAGAAGCCGGAACTGATCGGAAAAGCCCAGAAGATGGTCGACAACGTCGAACGTGCCTACAACGCCGGTGCCATCACCGAACGCGAACGGCACAACCAGCTGCTCGACATCTGGGCCCACTGCCGCGAGGAGCTCACCACCGAACTGGTGAGCACCCTCAAGAACGACCGCCGCAACATGGAGACGCTCGTCGAGGTTCCCATCGAGAGCAACGAGGGCAGTCTCTACCTGAACCCGGTCTACCTCATGTCGGTCTCCGGAGCTCGTGGCAACGTCAGCCAGATGCAGCAGCTCGCCGGCATGCGTGGTCTGATGGCCAAGCCCAGCGGCGAGATCATCGAAACGCCGATTCGCGCGAACTTCCGCGAAGGTCTGAACGTGCTCGAGTACTTCTCCTCGACCCACGGTGCCCGAAAGGGTCTGGCCGACACCGCCCTCAAGACGGCGGACTCCGGCTACCTCACCCGAAAGCTCTACGACGTGGCCCAGGCCGTCGTCGTCACCGAGCACGACTGCAAGACCAAGCGCGGCATCCCCAAGCGGGCTCTGTACAAGGGCGAGGAAGTCGACGTCCCACTGCGTGAGATCATCCTCGGACGCACCAGTCGCCAGACGATCATCAACCCGATGACCGACCAGACCGTCGTCAAGGAAAACGACGTCATCACCGACGAGATCGCCCGCAACCTCGAGCGGCTCAACATCGATGCGGTCAACGTCCGCAGCCCGTTGACCTGCGACACCCCCAACGGCATCTGCGCATGCTGCTACGGCATGGACATGTCCACGGGCATGCAGGTCGAGCGGGGACTCGCGGTGGGCACCATCGCCGCCCAGTCGATCGGCGAACCCGGCACGCAGCTGACCATGCGTACCTTCCACACCGGTGGCATCGCATCCCGCGGTCTGGTCGAGACCAGCTACCGCGCAGGTCACGGCGGAACCGTCGTGCTCCGCGAATGCCGCGAGGTTCCGGTCCCCGGCGCCGACGACGGCAGCATGATCGCGCTCAAGCGAAACGGCGAAGTCGCCATCATGGATGCCAAGAACCGCGAACTCGAGAAGTACAAGGTTCCCTACGGAGCCGAGATCCGGGTCGCGGCCGGCGAGAAGATCAAGAAGGGCAAGCTGCTCGTCGACTGGGATCCGCACCGTACGCCGATCCTCGCCGAGGAATCCGGCGTGATCCGCTTCAAGGACATCGAGGTCGGCAAGACCACCCGCGAGGAGACGGTGAAGGGTTCCGGAACCCAGGAACTGATCGTCATCGAACACACGGGCGAGATGCATCCGCAGATCCTCGTCGAGGACGCCTCCGGCAAGATCCTCGACTTCCATCACCTTCCCGCCAAGGCCCGCATCGAGGTCAAGGAAGGACAGGAGATCGTCCAGGGACAGATGCTCGCCAGGCAGCCGAAGGATGTGGCGGGTTCCGCCGACATCACCGGTGGTCTGCCGCGTGTCACCGAGATCTTCGAGGCCCGGACTCCGAAGGATCCGGCCGTGATGGCGAAGGTCTCCGGTTCCGTCGAACTCCACGACGATCTCCGAAAGGGCAAGATGACGATTCGCGTCATCACGGAGACCGGTGTCGAGATCGACCACCACGTTCCCCAGGGCAAGCACCTTCTGGTGCACCGCAACGACTTCGTCGAGGCGGGCGATCCCCTGACCGAAGGCCCGCTCGTCCCCCAGGAGATCCTCGAGATCCAGGGAGAGGAAGCGGTCTTCAACTACATGCTGGACGAGGTCCAGAACGTGTACCGCGCCCAGGGCGTGCCCATCTCCGACAAGCACATCGAGGTCATCCTCGCATGCATGCTCAGCAAGACGCTGGTCAAGAAGCCCGGCGACACGCCGCTGCTTCCCGAGGAGATCGTGGACCGCTACAACTTCCGCCGCAGCAACGAGACCGTGGCGAAGCAGGTCCGCATCACCGATGCAGGCGACACCGACCTCATCGTCAACGACATGGTCGAACGGGCCGTCGTCAAGGAGGCCAATGCGATGGCGGCCGCCGAAGGCGGATCACCGGCCAAGACCAAGAAGTCGCTTCCCGCCTCCGGGCAGACGCTGCTGCTGGGCATCACCAAGGCCTCGCTGCAGTCCGAATCGTTCCTCTCCGGTGCCTCCTTCCAGGAGACCACCAAGGTCCTGACCGAGGCGGCCCTGCGTGGGGCGGTCGACGAGCTGAAGGGACTCAAGGAGAACGTCCTGCTTGGCCACCTGATTCCGGCCGGCACCGGCTTCGACGAGTACACCTCCATGCGGGTCAATCGACTGGCGGAACCCCCCTCATCCGAGGAGGAGGACGAGGCATCGATGCTTGCAGAGGCCGCGGAGACCGCCGAGGCCCTCGGGGCCGAGCCGATCACTCCCCCGGTCGAAGAAGGCCAACTGGTTGAAATCCCAGCTGGCGAGGCGGAAATCCCCATGGATGCCCTCACCGAACCCACCCAGGGATTCGAAGAGGACTAAGCACCTCGGTGATCTGAAACTGACCCCAGGGGCCTCGGCATTTGCCGGGGCCCCTGTTCATTTGAGGACCATCTCAACCCCGTTTATTTGCCCCGCAGACGGGTTCTTCTTGCCCCATACCGTTATTGATCGTGCTAGGATGGATTGACTTGGATCACCATTACCGGTCCAAGCGGGTTTTCTGCGCAGGAACACGCATCGAATCGACATAGATCACCTTTGAGAGGGCTTCCAAACCGCCACCAGATGGACGTTTGGAAATCCGGAGACAGGAACCGAGTTTCGACTCGAACCAGAGAGTACATCATGCAAAATAGAGCAACGACCGTTGTCCTTTCCATCATTGCATTTGCCGCGACCGCCGGTCTGGTCATCGCAGCAGGCGGGTCGGGAGCAGATTCCTCGAGCTCCATCCAGCGCACCACTGCGACCACCGTCGCCGCCAGCCCTGCTGCGCGCACTGAGAAGCCTCGATGGCTGGGCGTGGACAACGCCGTCGCGAAACCCGCGATGCGTCTCAAGCCCCGTGTGATCAAGGCCAAGCCCGACTTCATCGAACGCCCCGGCCTCGCATCTGGCAGCCGACTGGTCGTCAAGTTCACCGACGAACTTCGTCTGCGTGTGCTCCCGGACGGAACGCTCCTGTCGCTCAACGGGTTCGACACGACCGATCTCAACAACCTGTTCGACGAGAATGGCGTGATCCTCGAGCCGGTCGCGAACGTCCCCGAAGAACGAATTCAGGCGATCATCAACCGAGCCGAACTGCATTCCGGCAAGGCGCAGCCCGACCTCGCCGGCATGTACCACGTCACCGGTTTCCGCCGTGACGTCGATGCGATCTCCAAGGCGCTGCTTCGCCACGATCAGGTCGAGTGGGCCGAGTTCCAGGGCATGGACGACTACACGTCCAACATGGTCTCCCTGGCCGAGGCCCCCGTGGCCGCACCGAGCCCTCCCATCGAACCACGGCAGCCCGCTCCGATCCTCTCCGCACCCCTGGTCAAGCAGGGCAAGGGGACTCCCCAGGACCTTCCGCTGGGTCCCCTCGGATCCTGCTGCATCTACTCGCCCGACAACTCCGTCCCCGACG
>MDTG01330100.1_pt1 | contig 21693 bp, 32 predicted proteins | sample 811421 | NCBI WGS metagenome assembly MDTG01 (sample SAMN05326645, study PRJNA326480) | marine metagenome | isolation source: seawater | place: Pacific Ocean: South East | collected 2011 | reverse complement strand
TGGGCCACCTCACGTTGCTGCGATACCAATCCTCGTTGACGCCACGGGGAACGCGCAGTTCATCCACAAGGTCGCTGCGCTGCGGGAGTGCCTTATTGTACAGTGAAGTGACGTTGGCGTAATCGATAGCGACACCGAGTGTACCCCCGTGTGGAACGTAGCCTGAGCCACGCGTCTCGGGTTCACGGGTTTTATACACACCCTCACCCTGTGGAGCTATTCGCTGGAGTGGTGCGGTAAGATATTGCACCGGTTCTCCCATCGGCGGCACCGGTTCTCCCAGTACAGGTTCTCCCATCGGCACTTCGGGAACAGGTTGTCCCATCGGCAATTCGGGTCTGTGGGTAATAGCAGGCGGTGCTGATTCCCTACGAAATGCCCCTGTTACCCGGTTCCAAACCCTTTGCATACCCCCCACCACATAAGGAGCCGCCGTTGCCGCACCACGTCCCGCCGCCTCCGCGCCCGACGCCACATAAGGAGCCGCCGCTATCGCACCACGCCCAAGATTTGCTGCAGCTCCACCCCCCAACATTGCAGTGTCGTGAAGCATTTGGCCAGTGATTGGAGGCACCAAGTTGTAAGCTGCCTGACCACCAGCGAAAATTCTTCTAAGGATCAATTCCAGGAGACTTGGCCCGCCTTGCGTTGGGACCGATTCAGGGTAACCTGGAAGCACCTCAGGGAAGGCGAGCGGGTAATTGGAACCCCCAGTGGCGGGCGACGTGACCAGGTCAAAAAGAGTAGATCCTGCACCCATCGCCGCGTCCATCGCCACTGGTGCCGCCGTCGTCGCAAACATCGCCGCCCTCGCCGCCGCCCTCGTCGCCGCCCGCACTGCCCTCGCGCTCTCGGCAATTGGCGCAGGATTCGATCGCCTGCTGGCCACCCGAGCACCAATTGTGTGATCAGGCATTTACCACGCATTAGATTTAAAGATCCGTGGCGGGCGCCTTGAATGGAGTCTTCATCTTCTCCAATGCTGCCATAGTAGCAGCATCGCCCGAGTTCGCAGCATGCACAGTGTAGACGAGAGTGGCCACGGTCGTGATCAAACGGACCTCGGGGCTCATATACATATTGATGCCATACTTGATCACCAGTTCGTCGAGAACTGGTTGTATCTCCTTTGTGTTGTCGCGCGCCACGCTAGACAGACCAGTTAGGTTCAAGTTGAGCGGGTTGAAGTGATGTGCCGTGATGTGCTCGAGCCCGGCCATGCTTGCAACAAAGATGGTGGTCGCGAAATTCCCATCCTTACTGCCACCAAGCTGCATCTCCACGTAGTGCAACTCGTCCTCAATTTCCTCAACGGTCGACTTGCCGGTAATCTTGTTCCGCGACTTCAAGTCAGGAAAGCGTTCCTTGTACTGGCCGAGTTTGTCTAGCATAGCTGAGCGGTCCTTCACTTCTACGTGGGGCGGGGGGGCTGTTTGTGGTGCTGAAGCTTGTGAGCGGCCGCTGCCGAGGCGTTCCTCCTTCTTTGCGAGTCGCTCTTCTTTTTTCGACTCGTTCTCTGCTCGCATCGCAGCTGCCTGGCTATTCGGTGCCTTCCTACGCTCCGCCACCGCCTTGTCAATAGCCTCACTCTCCAACCCCGACATCATCATTGGGTCACTCATCCTTCACACTAACCGTTTCAGAAAAGAGTGCGAGATAACGCCAAAACTTGTCGTGTAGAGTCGCATCTTCTTGCACGAATGCAATCGTGGGCTTGAGCTCCTCTGGTGTATCTTTATCGTTTAGTAATCCCTCGAAGTTGCGTGTCTTTATGTTCTCCCCGTGTAACAGTGCTAAATTTTGTGCAAAAGCAACGACCTGCAGGCTGTGCAGTGTGCCCAGGTCGTAATCGTTCGTGTGCCCCGCGTTTTGCAGCCACTTCGACATATTGCACGCCTTCTCTTTCAAGAACTCGCCAACGGTAGTAAATTCGTGCTTATCTACGCTCATTTATGTGAACAGATACACGGCCCCTCCCACTAGCAGGGGTGTTAGAAGAAAGTGCTTGTCAGTGGCGTCCGGTGCCATGCTTAGAGACACGTGTGGACGCATCGTGCCATCCGGTCGAAATGCGCCGCGGGGGTGTTTAAGTGCATATGCCGCGGCGCCGGTGAGAACAGCCGCGGTTGTCGCACGTGAAAATGGCGTTGCGAGGCCCATGGAAACAAACATACCGCGCCAGCCCTCGATGACAGCCTGCTCGTTCATGGCACTACACATACTTCAGAAAGAGTCAAGCTCCCGTCATACCCGAACCATCGTAATCCGCACCCGACTGCCTGTCTACATTGAGGTTCATCACGTGGCGAGCCATCGTATTCAGGTCACGACCACCACCGAGCGGCTGCCCGCCATCCGACTGCGTCCAGTCCGTGCGACGAGCGGGGCGTGGGCCTGAAGTCGCACTAGCGAACGGCAGCTGCACCCCCGGCTGGTGCTTCTGGTGCGACTGGAAGGGCGACAGCCAACCCGTGCGGTAAGATGCGTCCTTCGTCTTGCGCCGCGTGAGCTCCGGACCGCTAATCTTGTTTTGATCACAAAGGTAGAGGAAGTGCAGATCATCGAACGTGTTCACGCCCCAATTTTGGATCATCTGCTTCCGCACCGCGTAATCGTAATCATCATGAACTTGCGCCACACGTCGATGAACAAATTCCGGGTAGACTTCCATCAACCATTTGAGGTTGCCGGGTTTGCGAACGTCAATGAGTGTATTAATGTAGCGATCGAAGTCCGCAAGCTCGCTCTGTCGCTGCATCGCCTGCAAGTAATCGACCTCATCGTCGCGGATGGGATCGGGCCTGGGAACACTGCTCGACGCATCGCTCTGGGCCGCGTTGCGAATTGCGGCGCGCGCGACCATGCGATCCTTCATTTCATTAGGCACGGCATACTTACTCGCCTGCATGCCAGAATAGTTATACCACTCGGGCGCACCTGCGGGTCGTGTCATATCGGCGCCACCGGTAGGAGCAGCATTCTTTTGGCGCTCAGCCATCTCAAACTGATGCAGCCTTCCCGCAGTGCCGTGAATGTCGCCCACACCTGCGCCGCCAGATGCGGAGTTGTACAGTGACATCGCACTAGCCCCTTGAGTTTCAGCCATACCGGAGCCCATAGGTGCCATTTGTCTGTTTAAACGATCAGAAAGATTGTTCAATCTTGAGACACAAGCATCTCAAGCTCTAGGTGGATTCTCCCGGGGTGAGCCGGGTCACCTTTGCGATCCTGGATACTAAAAGTGAGGTCTCGAATGTCGCGCCGGGGCTGCGGAAAGATCTTACGCATAAGCCCGTTCTTACTATCGCTGCGGTCGTAAACCTGTAGGGCACCCTGCGAGCGGTCCGCTGTTCCCTGCACACACAGTGTGGCAAATGCGTGGTTGAGCCCCCGGAGATTGGAGATCACGTCGCCGGACAATTCCTTGATGTGCAGCGCGAGCCAATCGTCCTTCAGATAGTCGTGGTGGTTCTGAAAGCCCGCGTCGCGTTTGTCGTCGAGCGAGAAGCTCACAAGCTTGATTTCGTGTATGCAACGGATGTCGTTAGGAAGACGCACCTTGAATTCACTGAGCGGCCGAGTCGCTCTGTACAGCGGATACCACCGATTCTCGTTTGCCTTGTGTGAGATACCGAAGCCGTTGATTACGAAATCACGATCCCTCATTGAAAGGTAATCAAGTGCTGGAACTGCTGTAGAGTGGTTGAGGTGCGCCAGCAAACTGTGCGAGGACGGCGACGTGGCATTAATCGCAACATTCAGCCTGTACGCGTACCAGACGCCCGTATGTCCGAGGTCAGTTACATTCTTTGGGTCGCCCTTCTCCATTTTAGTGGAAAGAACTTGAGTTGAGAACCCAGAGACCGCTGAACTACCTTCCCTCTTGACAGCCGGTTCGGCCTCGACTAAAAATCTGTAAAACCCATCGGTTCCAGTGAAATTAGCGCTCATGGTGATGGTGCTTCCGACAAAATTACTAACCGTAGTGTCCGCTGGTATATTGTGGCCCCTCGTGTCCTCGCCGTTGAGTCCACGTGCATCGTCTGCGCGCGGAAACCGTATGATATTGCCAATTGGAGTCGGAGTTAGTGCATTGAAGGCACCTGCGTTTTGTATATCCGTAACGCTGACAGAGCTATTCGTGAATTTGCCATACATAACATGGAAGCCAGATATGGCTGGCACTTGTAGCGCCCGGAGCGTAACCTGGATGAAACAGTCAATGCCAGCGATTTTGACGACGTCGCCGTCATTGTATTCGTTACCACCAGTGTCGATGCACTCTGTGATCGCGTTTATACTGCCACTATCGACCGTGTATGAGACCAGCAAGCCCGTACCTGTGCCACCGGTAGTCGCCACGTTACTGCCCGCGGCGATAGTACCGCTTTGGTGTATGACTGTGGCGCTCGTAACTGGCACTTTCACATCGAGGCCATTATCATCCCACTCGCGCACTCTCAGCGGCACCGTCATGAGGGTCTGGTCGTTGCCGGTGCCGACCTTTACGTGATTCCTCAAAGCGGTGATCGCTCGCCTCTCGACGATTGTGCCATAATCAGTGTAGCCACCGTCTGCGTAATTGCCGACCCTCACGAGATCGCCCACGTCGAGGTCCTGAGCAGGAACATTGCTCATCGACCACGTTACCCAATTGGTTGAGGCATTTTCCACGCAGGCGACATTTGGAGCCTCCTTGTCGATACTGACTGACCAGACCGGCCCGACGAACGTATCGTCGAAGGTGCCCTGGCTGTATTCAGGGACGTTGGATACTGAGACCTTCCTCGTCGTGAGCATTTGAGATACGCTTGGAAGATTTGACATGTAATTCTAATCTGCTGCATAGGCAATGGGCCAGAAGTGCACAAAGTATGCGATTGACGTCATCCCGGATGAAGAAGTCATGCTCGACCTCGTCAGTTGCATAAGCGCATTCGAAATGAAGCTGAAGAAGGGCGAGCAGCTTACCCGCGCACAGGAGGTTGAGAAGGGTAAGGTGTTACGGGTGGTGCGCGAGATGAAACGGTTACAAAAGTTTGGGGCGGACAAGGAGAGTCTCAGACCGAGAAGGCAAGCACTGGACGAGTGAATTTTCCAAGCAGTTCAGAAAGCGCGCACATGCAATGGCAGCAGCAGCTGTTTATGAAAACCAGGCTGAGATTGATGCTGCTTTTGCTGTCGTTGATGAATACCTTGCTAAGGATAATGAGGCGTGTTCAAACAAGGCTTGCAGCAATTGTGGCGGTGTTGTATTCTCAAGATCCGCCAACATGGGCCACGTCATCCAATACTGCAATGTGTGCGACACATGCGGATGTGTCGCGGCGGGCGGCTTTGGGCAAGTGGATGAGGTCTTCTACTCGTCGCATCGGACTTCCTCCAATTATAAACGAATTCATCAGTGCGCTCGACCCCACCTCCGCCCCTTGCACTGCACCCGTGCTCACACAGAGCCCCTGCGCAGTTGGCACGAACGGCAATCGCAACTGTTGCTCTGCGAATCGCGAATCCCGCCAGAGCACTTTCTCCAAATTGCAGAGCGCATCTGCGATGGCACAGTCACCATTCTCAACAAAGACGTTATCCGCGGAGTCTTGCGATCTCTGAACTACCAGTTATACATTGAGAAGTGGTTGCAAATCATCCAAAGAATCACACTGATCGAACCTCCTAAGCCGGGTGCAATGCTCTTACAGGCACTCGATGACTACTTCCAAGAGCTCCAAACACCCTTCGCGAACTTCAAGGCCGCTGGCAGAAAGAACTTTCTTAATTACAACTACGTGTTCTCGAGGCTCTTCGCGAAATTGGGCACGCCACAGTTTTCAATGTTCTTCCCGCTGATCAAGAGTCGGGCCAAGTTGCGAGCATTGGATGAAACTTGGGAGGAGATGGCGACGGCACTGGGTTGGGAGATCACGCCGCTTGAACTCGTCGCGCCATTTGCTGTGAAGATCGAGCAACCTGAAGAGCAACTACGTCGGATAAGAGAGCAAGTCGCCTTTGAAGCATCGGCTGGCTCGCAAACAAAGCCTGACAAAACGGGATTCCAAAGGTGGGATCTGAGGCTTCTCCGCGAATTAGAGGCACACAAACAGCGAGTGCAGCGCCGTTCATCCCAACCTGAACTAGTGATTCAAACACCTGCGTCGTCAAAGAGGAAGTTTCCGTCGGCTGTGGGAGCAGAGCCTCGACGGTTGCTCCGATCCCGACCCCGGCGATAACCTGTGTGACGCTCATTTGGATAGCACGCGACGTCATTGTGTTAATTCGTTAGAAGATTTACACAAATTGGTCCCATGGCCTTGGCATGAAGTCCTTCACACTTAAGAGTTGCTGAGCCGACGCGGGGCCTTCCTTAGCCGGTACTTTGATGTCGGAGCCGAGAGCGGATTCCCAGTACTCCTTCGAGCCCATCTGAAATGGCTTAATCTCGTGTGCCTTCCACCAAGACATCATTTCGAGGGGGTCTATGTGTGTCTCCGGGCAGGTGTTAATTATTAAAGTTTCGTTGTCTTCCGTGTATGCATCCACCATCCGATTGAACGCATCGCGCGTGAGAAAGTCTCCGAAATCCTCCCACAACGCTTCCCGCTGCCTCCCCTGAATCGTCTTCATAATCAGGATGTAATCTGTATTACCCCTTAGGACCGGTGTGATTGCCTTTGCGTATTGCGTCGTAATCATTACGAATAGCTTATAATGACGCCCCGCGACGAACAACTCCATCAGATTTTCGTCGTATTTGAGCCTGCTGTCGCTAATTACGTCATCGAGCAAGATGAAGAAGGGTGCCTTCGCGTCCTTCTCCTCATCGGTCAAGTTCTTGTCGCCAATGATCGCTTTCTGGCGCTTGAACACAGCATCCAGGATCTCTGGCTCGTAGCGTTTGAAGATGTACTTCTCAGGGACGTAATCTCTCCAAAACATATTCAGTTCATCGGTTTGGCTGATTACGATTCCCGCTGGTATCTTGTCGCGCATGGTCCATAGAATGTGCCGGAAGGCCCACGACTTCCCCGTCCGGCGTTTACCGCAAGCCACGACCGTTGAGTCAATCTTGATCTGGTCCGGGTCAAACTCGGGTAAACACGGCAGCTCGATCTCCGCATACTTATCACTAGCAAGTACGGGCATGGAAGCGTGTGCGCCGTAGGTTTTCTTTGGCGCGTTGTCAGCAGGGCACTTATTAGTACCCTCCTTGTAACTGACCCCACAGTCGTTCTTCTTCTTCTCTGCCTTCCCTTTGTCGGCATCAGCTGCTTCCGAACTGGTCGGTGGCATTGTACGTGTCACCAATCGGCTCAGAAAGATCCACATAGTCCCGGCCAAAGCTCCAATCCGCATTCTTAAAGGCTTCCACCTCCAGCTTTACGGGCACATTCGTGCGCTGACATATCACGGAGACGTCTGTGAAGCCCCAGTGAATGCCAAACTTGTCGCCCCCAACACCTGTATACACGAGGTTGGCGTAGATGGTGGCCGCTACGATGTCACCCGGTGACACGTGGCCGTTTGGAATCGTGGCACCGCGCATGTCACAAACAATCGGCGTGAATGCCATCTTGCCACCCATACCGTCGTACCGGAACTTGGCGGTGCTGCAGTTCAGTGTGTGTCCGTTCAGCGCCCCGGACAGTTTGTCATACTTGGGCCGCACGCTCCGAATCTGCAACATCTTCACCTCCTCCGTGCTAAGGTTCCTGCGACCGAGCACTTTCAGCTGGTTATCAGTCACAAAGTGCAGCAGCGCGTCGTCCACCTCCTCTAGCTTCTTGCGGAACGCGTTGAACTCCTCGTTTGGCGCGTCGTTGATCGCGTAATCCGTGAGGTCTAAGGTGTACTTTGCCTTGGACACGTCCGTAGGCCCCCACATTGTCCCGTAATTGCCGTCGCCACTGCACCTTGGCCACATAGTCACGGCTGGGCTCGACACAAGTGCTACCTCCTGGTTTTGCGGGCCGTAGGTCATCGTAATCGTGGTTTTGCCAATCCTGTCCGTGCCCAGCATGAATTTGACGCTAGCTGCATCGAGCTGCGCATACGGGATGTAGTTTTTTGTTGCCATACTCACCTGTAATACCGATCAGAAATTCCAGTGCGTCGAGTGTCGATGTATGGAGCCTCTTCGAGTATGCCTACACTGGGCATCCACCCCAGCATAGTGTCGCCGCCAATGCCCAGTGTGATGTTGCCCTGCTCTGTTTGTAGAATCTGTTGCGGTCGCGTGTCCGCTGGGTCCGCGTGCACAATTGTTGTCTGCGTATCCTTTGCAAACCACTTTGGCGGTGGCACGTCGCGGCGTCTAACATCGTCCGTGAAAACGCCCATGAAGCGACATTGCGGTTTGTAGGGGACAGTGTAGAAGCCATTGTCAGGAGCTTGCATCAGCGGTTCGGTCGTCCGCCTCACACAATGGCCGAACTTCATCTGTGCCATCTTCGTCTAGACTCCTCTTAGAAGATTGGCTGCTATCGGAGATGTAACTTAAGATATCAGTCGGCGGCCCGTCCCACCTGTTGTGCAATCGCTCCGGTGCCACCTCGTCCCACAGTGTGTAGTGCGTTTGCCTATCTGATTTCTCAATGTACCTCAGTATCATGTCCTTCTCGCCGCGTGCCATTTTAGGGATTTGATCGCACCCTCGCGCCATACATGCGTAGAAGATAGCGTAGCGGTCAAACAAATTCGCCCACAGCTCTGGATCTCTATAGACCCTGTAGATCTTCATTGCTTTAGGAGTCCACGAGACGAAGTCGCACCACTTGCGGTCCAATATCTCAAGTAAACCATTCATTTGGCAGTAGTAGTGGGGTGGGATTTTATCATGCGGGACTTGCTTGAAGTACGGGCATTTAACTTCAATGAGGCCATCCTCTCCCACCAATCCGTCCGGACTACCGCCGAGCCAGGGAATGTCCGGGTGTGTGAAGAATCCCTTGGAGCGCACAATGTTTCCTGTCCGCACCATGTAGTCCTTCACGGCGTTCTTCTCGTTCCTTGTGCCCCACAAACACGCTTCAGGAGGACCGCTAAACGCTTCAATGCCAAGTTGCTCGCGTAGTGATCGCTGGCGCGAGCACCACGGGTTGACACCGGCCGCCGCGCCAAAGTTTGACGCGGTTAGCTTGCCTTTACGCGCGTTGAACCAGGCGGGGGTGCCCTGCTGAGTATCCATCCTCTCAGTGTGAAGTAAGAAAATTTCTTAGCCTCGTTCGAGATGACCTGGGGTTGGAATGATGGCGCGGTTGCGGACTCAAAGAAGATGCAAACGTGGCCAAGATATGAGGCAGAGTATTTGAAACGAGCACTGCAGTCCGAGTATCACAAATACGATACGACTGGCTTGGATGCAGAGCAGCGTCAGGTGTATCTTGACCACGTCACACAAGACTTTAAAGAGGAGGCGGACGAGTGCTTGAAAGCCGAGTTTCGTGAGTGGTTGCAGGGAAATCACGCCGCAAACGATCCTGACGGGCCGCGCATTTACGAGAATGCAGACGGCAAGCCGGTGCGGCGCTGGGTCGTTCGCTCGCCAGAAGCTGAGGATGAAGCGGGATACAGTAAGGTGGGTCACGCTCGCGCAGGCTGGGAACATACTCCTTGGGGTCGTGCCTCGCTGACTGCGCTGCCGGGTGTACGCCAATATCTGCGCGCACAGGCGGAGGCGTCAAACGCGGATGACCTGAAGATGCAGCTGCTGGCGGAGTATGGCCCACAGGATTTGGATGGCGCGTGGCGATACTTCAAGCACTGGGTGAAAGGCCGGCCGCTCTCAGACGCCGTGAAGCTGCCGGCGCGCTTCAATGAAATGGCACCCGGTGCGCGCTCGGATTTTGGCAACCAAATGCCGAATCGCATGCATTCCTACAACCCCGACCCGTCCGATAGGCAGCCCCAGGTGTTCGCGGGTGATGTAGGCGCGAGGCACGCAGCTGTGTCTGCGCCGGGCGAGCCGCGCGTGAGAACGACCACTGAGTGGGAAGACAACAACATTCGTAAGCTTCGACACACGCGGCAGCAGATGGAAACTGTGATGAACGGCGAATTCGATGATGCTCACCAGGGTGAGAACGAGATCATTAGTGCAGCCGAGCGGGCCCGTACACGCGACAGTTCGGCAGCGACGTGGTTTGATGATAACACGCGCCGGCAGAGGTCTCAGCAGAATGCACGGCTCGAGTCGATGGCGAGCGTCGCTTAAATTCCAACTCTGGAGTAATAATGCTCGGCAGGCGCGACCCCTTCTTCACGACGCAACGCCCTCACACCAATGGATATCTCGAATCGCTGCACCGACAATACGGCGAGCCAAGCAGCGCTCTTCCGATGCGCGACAACGAGATGTTTAAGCGTGCATTAGCGTTTCGCGAGCGCGAAAAGGAAGCCTATAGCAATATGAGCAGTGAGAATGATGCACTGAGGGCGCAGGTGAAAGACCTTGAAGCACGCCAGCTTGCACTCACGAACGAAACACAGCGAATCCACAACCTATGGGAAGAACTTTCCAAAGCAAAGGCGAGCAATGATGCAGGGGCTGAGTCTGCCGCTGAGCGTGGAAGCGAGTCACGGCGCATACACACAGGCCTCGAGGTCGATGATGGGGAAGCTGGGCGAAATGGCGACAGTTCCGAACCTCGCGATCCTAGCAGCGTCGGCGTTCATCTACAACAAGATGCAGCAGAGCCCGGCACTTCATCTGAGGAGCGAAGCGGCGTGCGACGAGAAGTACTGTCCACCGGAAGCATATCTGACACACGTCGACCGCCCACTGAACACGCTGCTGAAGGATCAGAGCCAGGGAGCGGGGCTATCGACACCGCCGGAAGTGGCGACCTTTCAGAGCGCGTACCAGGTCACTAAAAAAGACTATTACCAGGAGGCGATGGCCAGTCCCGGTGTGAGGCTTGTGGCCCACGCAATTGTCTAAAAACACCGCTGCCGTTCTGAACCTCGACGAATCAGCATTCTCTACACATTTTCTCACCTGAAAGTAACCATGCCGCAATTGCAGATCAACCAGGGTCCGCAAGACGCTCTTCTTTACGACAATACTCGCTCTTTCTTTACCTCTGTTGGGTATACCCGGTCTTCCAACTTTCAGGTCGAATACCGCGACGTCGACCCCCAGAACACAGCTCAGCTGGGGTCGACTGTTCAGTTTGTCATCCCAAAGGCGGCAGATCTCCTCGGCCAGGTGGATTTGCGCGTTACGATCGATCCGCCCCCGGACGCGGCAGCTTGTATCTCGGGAGGCGCTGACAACGATGGCGAGCGCTCTTTCGCACAGTGGGTGGACGAGCTCGGCTACGCAATGATCGAGAAGTGCACCTTCAGTGTTGGGTCGAACGACATTGAGACCATTACCGGAGAGCAAATGCAACTGAAAAACGAACTCATGACCAGTGATGAATGCCGTCTCGGGTTCCACCACGTGATGAAGACCGGGCGCCGGGCGTTCTCCAACGTGGCTCGTCATCCGAAGGCGACGGGTATGGTTAACGTGACGAGTGGAACTGATTCAACAACTTGTGACGTCGATCACGTAAACGGTCTTATTGAGCCCGGTGATGCTGTGTTCAACGCAGACAGGAAATGCATCGGCATCGTGCAGAAGTTTGTGGGAGATAGCACGGCGGGGACGACCGGCTCTAAGGGGGAGATTACTTGGACCAGGGCCACCTTAGTCTCATTTACTAACGATACTGCGTTCACGGTTCACAGCGTTGTGAAGCAGAACGAGCGGCCCGGCGATAACTCTGTAACCGACACTACTAACGAGGAGTTCCTCAAGAAAACGAACGAGGATTACACCCGGCTTGTCTGTTACGGCGACTCCTTTGATCCCAAGAGCTCTGGCTTCAGTGCAGCGCATAACACTTTCAGTATGCAGGTGCCAGGGCAGCGCGAGCTCATCATCCCGCTGAATCTCTTTTTTACCAAGCACGTAAGCAGTTACTTTCCCCTCGCAGCCGTTGCGGGGTGTAACGACATTCGGATTGCAATCAAGTTTCGTTCCTTCAACGAGCTGTGCCAGTTCCACAGTTTGGGCTGTGACAGGAAGGTCCAGCCAGCGGCCATCTATGGCTCCAGGAATCCGCTCGCGTCTGGGAAGACGCAGCTGCGTTGCCACTACGTGCACGTAACCGGCCCTGAGGCTAGCACTCTGATGAACAAAGAACACGTGCGACTTCTGAAGCTGTGGCAGCACCAGACGCAGACGTTCCAGTCGGTCAAGTCTAGCATCGACATTGACCTGTCCTTCCTGCACCCGGTGACGACCTTGATTATCACGATCCGGCGTGTAAAGGACATGAGCTCGACGACCGACGTGACGCAGTGCGACGCCGGCCAGAAGGGTTATTTCTTTTACCACGGTGACGGAACCAATCCGAACTTCGACCGCGCGCGCGATGGAAAGACCGGGCTAATTGTACAGGGCGCTGCGAACTCCTCGTCGACGCATACGGTGCAGTTGAAGAGCATGCAGCTTATGCTCAACGGCCAGGAGCGTCACCCGGGGCTCGCAAACGGCATCGATGTCAAGTACCTGCAGCACCGCCTCCTACCGCAGCTGCACTCGAACTCCAACGCGATCGACAAGCAGATTGCGGCCCAGACCCAGGTGATGGGTAATGGACACGACGCTAACGTGAGCTCCGTTGTCAGCGAGGAGGATGTGCGTGAGCAGCTCAAGGGATCCAAGAACATCTTCGTGTACCCGTTCTCGCTCAACCCCGAGGGTGGCAATCCCGCCGGCGCTGTGAACTTCTCGAAGGTCAGCCACGCGAAGCTTCGCCTCTTCTTCAACGATCAGGTTACGCTCTCGACCTCGCCACTTACGAGCACTCCTTCGGAGGTCACTAAGAAGGGCGGCGAGTGTGATTACAGAGTTGATGTCTACGGTCTTTATTATAATTGGCTGCAAATCAAAGATGGACGCGCTCTATTGAGCTTTGCCTAAAATGGCAATACAGTAATTCCAAGCGTCATCACAAATGCGGCTCTTACACGAAGACAGGGATTTTATTGAGAGGAACGGTGCGTGGGTGCTGAGTATGGTCGCGGCGGTGGGTGCGTGTGTGAGCGGGCTGTGCATTTACGTCCTGAAATCTCGGTGTCGGACGATCAAGTGTTGTGGTCAAACTTGTGAGCGCGATGTGATGGACTTGCAGGGTACCACACTCGAGCCTGCACCAACCGCAGTTTAATCTAACGTGGTAATAGTGAGATGAACCTCGTAGTGTCAATTGACGTGGGCATTAAGAATCTAGGCATATGCGCATTTGACTTCGTAAGCAACAAAGTTGTCTTTTGGGACAATGCATGCCTTGTCCCAGGCGGACGTTACCTTCCGGCGATGAACGTCGAATACGTGCGCAACTTCGTCAACAAACACCAAGGGCTGTTTGCCAACGCCTCCGTGGTCCTCGTGGAACGGCAAATGAGATGTAATATGCGCATAATCGAGTCGATCCTGCAGACCATGTTTTTCGAGAAGTGTTACGTGATCAGCCCGCGCTGTATCAAGGTGCACTATGACATCAGTACGCGCAATTACCGATCAAACAAAGCGAAGGCGGTCGACTGGGCAAACAACTACGTCGACGCCAACCCCTTTGTGTTCGCAACAGAGCCGTGTGTCGTCGGTACACACCACCGCTTTGAGGGCATCGCAAGCAAATTCAAAAACAGTAGTAAGAAGGATGATCTGGCAGACGCTCTGCTCATGGTCATGTACTTCCTCGACACCTACAGTAACCAACTGAGGAACGAATGATATTCCAACTACTGGAGAGTGAGCCATGCCAAGCACTCGCAGCACGGGTGATGCCCTCATGAGCATGCGCGAGTTCTCGGAATCGGAAGACGACAGCGATCCCGACTACCGAGAGAGCAGCGCAGACGATGAAGACGAATTGCCTAAGTCCATGGCCCGCGATCGAGCGCAATGGGTGGTCGACAACCACGAGGCGCTTGCAGAGCTCTATGCCGAGTTTAAGGACGTGGGTCGTCATCTGTTTGGCGAAGCGTTCTTTCAATGCGGCAACATAACAGTGTTCAGCCATTTCGTGTACAGACACACGATGCCGGGTGCAGCGCCTTAATTTCTCAGCCATCGGCAAGTATGTCGCTGTGGGTGATCGCGCTTGGGCTGTCCGCTGGTTACTTGATGAATAAGAACTTGCAGCCACAGTTGATGCAGCGCCTTGAAGAGCAGAAGACTGCGTACAACAGCGCCGCGAACCCCGAGACCGCAGGACCTCCAACGTCTACGATTCGCCACGTGCAGCGCACACTGCCCGACGCAGATGTTAACGAAAGCATGAACATTCAAGACCTTACTGCTGATGATGCTCGTGCGATCAGGGCGGATTACGCGCGCGCTTCCGCGGAGGTGCACGAGTACGAGAACGCGATGGGGTTGTCTCCTCCGATTCAGGGCGTGTGGCTGACGAAGGATAATTATGGCGTTTGATCCTCTCGTTGTGGTTTTCCCGTATCTTTTGGGCCTGGGTCGCATAAGCCTCCGACAGCAACTCTGTGTTGCGCCGGCTCAGATCGTACACTAACTTAGCGTCCTGACGGAGCCTCTCTTCCTGTTGTTGTTGATACACAGACGGGTCCCCCCACTTCATCTGGAGCTGAGTTTCCCAGCTGTCTAAACCACCGCGTAGTGAGTCGCACACCTCGCGCCTCATCTGGTCGATCTCGCGGCACGCCATTTGTCACACTAGAGTCGGAAAATCCATACAGCAGGCGGTAACACAAGATAACAGACCAGCCTATCGCGCAGTAAACCAGCAACACAACCAGGCTTATAATGTCGGCACGCGTCGCCATTTTTAGAAGACACGGAAATTCTGACTAAGAAACAGTAATGCTCGATAACATTATTGGAATGGTCCCTACTCCCTGCAGCCAGAAGCGTATGTACTCTGCTCTCGCGGGGGGTTTCGTTTCATACTACCCCGGTCTGCGCACGCTGCTTCCTTTCTCGCCGATGGTGCACTACGCTGCGGCGGGGGTCGGGCTAGACTTGTTTTGTCGCGGTGGTGACGTTGGGTCTGGCACTCAGGAGCTTCTTATGAGTGCTGCTGCGGGTGTCGCTGGTGCTTACGCTGCGAGCAAGGTTCTCGGTACCGGTTATTAAATCTAACAACATAAACAAGAATGCTCCGTGACGGCGGTCACCATGCCGAGCGCTCTATGCGGCAGGTCCTACGAAACTTTGCTGTGCCACCGCGCTTTCAGAGCAAGGAGCACAAAGGAGAGACAGACCAACACAAACGCACACTTGACGATCACGAAGAGCGACTGAATGCATGCGTTCGCGCCGACACGGCCACAACATTCACAGAGCCGGTTGCCGTCCAGAAGTGGAAGATGGGGAGGTACGGGAGCAACGACGACTGGCAGGGCTGTTCGCATACGGACCAACACACCACGAACGATTTGGCACTGCTCCAGCACAAAGACGGCGCGACCATCTTGCAGAGCGGAAGCAACCAGGCGATCGATTTGAACATCACTGGCACGACCGTCTGCAAGGTGTTGAACGGTGCTTCTTACACGCACGAGGGCGGTCTATTTGTGAAAGGTATCGGTGACTTGGCCACCGACAACGGTAATGGGTCGTATGCTAACCCAAGGGGCTTGCGGTTTTATAACAACCACTTATGGGGTGTGAATGGGGGAAACACGGGTGGATACATCCGCGCGTCCGTTGATGGTACCACGGTAGTGCACGTCTCCGACGCACGTACTAAACATAACTATACACCCATCACAGACAATGACTGTCTCAGCATGCTAAAGCAACTGAGTGTGAAGAAGTATGACCAAGTTGCCAGCGTTGATCTCACACCCGAGACGGCAACTGAAATGCAGATTATGAAGGGTGTTATTGGTCTCGTAGCACAAGAGGTGCAGAGCGTTGCGGGTATGGAAGGCACTGTGTACGAAACAGCGGATGGCTTTGCGCACATCAACGACAAACACGACCTTCTGGGCCTGGATTATGACCAGCTTGCGGTCGTCACGATGGGGGCGTTGAAATCACTGGTCGCCCGCGTTGAGGCACTGGAAGCTTTAAACGCCGCTTAGAGCAGCAAGTGCGATAGCGCCGACCGATAGGTGCGTTGTGCTCAAGCTACCCTCGAAAAAGGATGACGATGCGTTCGCTAGTCCGCCTGGGTGCCCCGCGGTGTGTCTGGTCTCGGGAAAGAGCAGCCTGTGCACAATGTTCATTGGCTGCACGTGCGTTGTGTGTGACCTGTTTGCTTGTGGCGTGACACCGTACCGGTCGACCATGGCAAACGTGTCTTGCTGTGCGATGCTGTGGTGCATATCGTGCTGTATCTGACTGCCCTTGGCTCCCATGTTGTGGAAGTATGTTGCAACGGGGTGATCATCCAAGACGTGCTTTGGGTTGAATACTGTGCGCGGGTGATCCTTCAGAAAGGAGCTGACACCACCCGCAGTGTCGTGAGTGGGAGCCAAGGGCCTCATGTTGCGCTCACCCAGCATAGGATTTGCATCGGGCCTTGACGCTGCCAACCCAAACAGCCTCTGGTAGCCATGAGGATTGCGGGCGACGGGCCTGACTTCCGACTTGTGGCTATTGGGCAGCGAGTGTGTAGCACCAATCGAACTGGTATGCTTCGGTATTTCTGCGGTACGAACACTCTCAGAAAGCTTGTAGTTACCCATTATGGCTGGACCTCCGCGGGTCTGGGCTGGACCTCGGCGGACAGCTTCTTTCATCATCCTATTGTCCGTCATCTCGTTGTCCCGTGAGAAAGAATCAGTTTACCGGAAAGGGCAGCTTTGACAATTCAAATCTTCGTTTCTGTTCCATGCCCTGCAAGGCCAACTTTGTCATTCGGATGAGCTTGCGGCGTTGGAAGACAGTATGCACAATGATGCCCGTAGTGACGAGGAACAGCAGGTACATCTCAAGTGCTACGAGACCTAGTGTTGTATTGGAAAGTAGCCGGTGCGGAATCACAGCTGGATTCATCATCGTCATCGTCATCATCGTCTTCAAATAATCTGGCTAAGTCTTCCCTCTGTTCTGAATGCAACATCTCCTCGATTGCGTCTATCTTCTTGTCGAGCTCTAGCACCTGCATCGAGATGACCTTCAGCATTGCTAGCACGTCCTTGTTACTACTCATTCGGTGTCACGTTACCTCCCGTGTTGGAAACAACGAGCCCGTTTTTCGCCCACTGTGCAGCCCTGACTCTTGCCATTCGCTCCTTTGCCTCCTGTGAACCCTTCGCGGGGCCAGTGTATTTCCGGGGCCTCTTAGGTATAGGTGCATCCGGTGTGCAATCGCGTCTCGTCTCGTTATCCATTGTATCGTATGCAACAGAAATTTATACCACTGGATGTATTTCACATCCGTAGTTAACATCGCCTAAAAAGCGACACTTACGATCGCAGTCAGGGCATTCGCACTCCTCACACCCCTCATCGTCGCAAAACGGACACATGAGCTGCCAGGGTGGCGGGTTCCGCTTGTCGCACTGGAGCACCATCTTTTGATGCTTACCGTCGTCAATGAGATCACTGCGGTCATAGTATTCTTCCTCGCCATTCTCGTCGACACACAAGTAGCAGAGACGGCCATCGTCCGGGTCTATGTCCCACTCAACCACGCGGGTGATGTTGATGCTGTCGCAACTGCTGGCCGCATCACTACAATCACTTTCAATGAGCTCGTCATCTTCCTTTGACATAGTGCCCATACATATCAGTAGAAAATATTCGCCTGCCGACGGCCGTGTATCGTCGCAGTGCTTCATACTTCGCACCACCAGGCGCCCAGTCGTGAGCAGCGCTTATTTGCTCGCGACACGCTTCCATGTAAGCGTACGCATCCTTCAGCTCCTTTAGGACGATCTCGGGTGGCAAGGCCGGCGCCTCACTTACCGGGCCACAGTAATAGGTTTTGTATCTAGAGTATTCGCGCCCTCCTTCACATACATACTCGGGTGTGCTCATGAGTAACGTGCTGCTCGGTATGCTCTTCTTCCACGGTTTCTGCCACTCTCTGCAATTCACCTCGAAATTGAACCAGCACACGTCCCTTAAGAGCTCCTGCAACCTCATGAATTCGTCACGTGAGCGCAACCACTCACTCTCAAAGAGATCGCTGTATCGCTCCTTTTCCTCCTCACATATTGTCATTTAGCACAATGAGAGTGGCACCCCCAACACTGAGAAAATAGTGAGGGATGTGACAACTAAGGGTCTTTGCGCACGGACAGTGCCACGCGATGTACGCCGCATAAAGCAGCAAAGCGGCGGCTAGCTTCTGTCGTGGGCGCTGTCGCATCATGCTTGCGTGCTAGAACTTCTGCACGTTCGCCAGTACCGAGCTGAAGCCATTCTAGAACCTCATGGTCGTGGCGCAACTCTTGCCAACTATTGCAGCACTCTTCGGAACAGAAGGACCAGCGCATTGGGCCGACGCGCACGTGCACCAGTTCGCCGACCTTGACCTTCTCGCCGGCACACCAATGGCATCTCATGTGTGTGTGCCGCACGGGCTTCCATTCCTTGAGCTTCTTTGGAATGAACATATCTGCTTGCTTTTCTGATAGTAAGAGAACAATGGAACAAGTTGAGGCACCGGAGGACGAACCGCTAGACAACGAGCCAGTGTACTCTGTCAATCTGGAGCCACAACTGACGCCGCTCTCGGAACTCCGTGCGCCAACGGCAGTCCCAGAGGAGCGAGTCCTGGTAGCCGCCGGATACACCTACGGCGTCGATGGTCGTGGAGTTAGGGACCATACAATGTGGGATCCAACCGGTTTTTATGCAACGGGCGGATCCGGCCCTTACACCGAAGATCAGCAGCGGCTGAGACGCGAAGGAGTGACGGAGGCACTGGAAGGTGGTCACATAGCCTTACAGCGGCCGCACGGCGAGGTCGATGGATCGTGGCCCATCGGTTGGGCAATGATGGAAGGAGGTCGAGATGTGCGCGACGGCCCAGATGACCCGTTTTGGATGAGGACGAGTGCGGTTGCAGCGGGGCAGTTGCCATACACTCGCCCTTCGCGCTTCTCCCCTGACTGGGGCGGCATGCGGCCAGGAATTGATTTGAATCGTCACCAAATGCAGCACATCAGCACGCGGGATACTGGTTATGTCGACAGGTTGCACCCAATAACGTCCACGCGACCAGAGGATGAACGGATGCGTCTCTACCACGGTCCTTTTCCCATAGAAGAGGAACAACTTGATCCGCAACACACCTTTCAAGCTTACTCAGAAAGCTCCAATTTCCCGTATCCGATGGATGTGTAGATGAGTTTCTGATAGTAAGACGGCAATGGAACAGGTTGAGGCACCGGAGGACGAACCGCTAGACAACGAGCCAGTGTACTCTGTCAATCTGGAGCCACAACTGACACCACTCTCGGAACTCCGTGCGCCAACGGCAGTCCCAGAGGAGCGAGTCCTGGTAGCCGCCGGATACACCTACGGTATCGATGGTCGTGGAGTTAGGGACATTACAATGTTAGGGGGCTACACGCGTGGGACCAACATTGGTAGCTTCACCGTACCTCTTACCGAAGCTCAGCAGATGTTCAGACGCCAAGGGATAGAGTATGAGGATCCCATGGCTAGGCAGCCCCGTGAATGGGAGACAGACAACGGACGTTGGAGACGATACGGTCCTTGGCTCTTGGTCGAAGGAGGCGAAGGTGTGCGCGACGGCCCAGATGATCCGTTTTGGATGAGGACGAGTGCCGTTGCAGCGGGGCAGATGCCATACAATTCCCAACGTAATGAGGAAGGAATTTATGGCACTTTAAGGGGCATTGAACTAAATCGTTATCAAATGCAGCACATCAGCACACGGGATACCGGTTATGTCGACAGGTTGCACCCAATAAGGTCCGTGCGACCAGAGGACGAACGGCTCAACATCTACCCACACACCACCGCCCATGTCGCTCCGGACGCCGGTACAGCCGACCACGTACAACACAGCCATTTTGCTTATAACTCGAGCGAAATTTTCCCGTTCCCAAACCCTGACTACATGATAGAAGACTAACTCGTACTAGCCGATGAGCCACCCGTCGCGATAGACGACTTTAGCCATTTTCCGTTACGTAAATGGCAATGAAGCGCGGACCGGACGAGCGCTTCACGAGCGGCGAGAGCAGCAAGGCGGCTCGGTTGCAGTCGGAGGCGGTGCGGCCGCAACTGCAGACACGCGCGCCGTTCCCATCTTTGTCCAAGCTAGCGCTGGATGTGATCAAATTGGAAGCAGTGCCAATTGGACAAGACTTACTGGACGCTACGCTACATAAGATTCGGCCACCACCAATTTATCCACCAAGGGATTACCACGTGTTGCCCAACGCCTCACACCTGGCAATACCAGTCCCTCACAACTTCCCAAGTATTCCCGGTGGCGTCCGTATGCGTCGTGGTGATTTCTTACATCCCTTGATCAATCCAGCGCGGGTGGCTTACTATGAGATAGAAAACTACCTTGATCGAGCTATCGTCTCCGGGCACGCAAGATACGATGAGCCAGGCAGTGGGCTTCGTCACGAACTCGGCCGCACGCGTAAGTAGTACACTCACTGTCTCGTGTTTAAGAAATCATATGCAACGTCCTCTTTATGTTCGCTTAAGTATTGCGTGGCCAGATGTTGCGGTAGCCGCACATAAACTTGTGGTGACATCAATCGCCGAAAGAACCGGACGTTGCGGTACATGTCTTCATACAGTGGGGTCGCTCTGTCCTCTTGAGAGCGCACTGGTTTGGACACCGTGCGCTCACTCAGTATTGGAAGTAGTGGTTCGTTGTCGCCCTGGAAAAGGTACTGTCGTTCATTGGCGCGGTGACTCCACATCGATTCCGTTTCCTCATCGAGCGTCGGTGCGTGCTGTGTCGCAACAGACTCTATCCGCGCCGCCTTGTGGTTCTTGGTGTCAGTGAGTTCGTTGTGTCCGCGCTTCATTAGTCCCGTGTCATCAACTCATTGGAAATTGGCCCGTCGCGTAGTTTCTAACGGACTGAACAAGACGTACATGGTGAAGGAAAGTCTCACTGATACTGAGAGCAGAAAGGCAGCAGAGCTTGCGACAAAGGCTTTATCAAAAAGTGAAAACGTGTTGACACAGCTGCCCACCGATGCACTTCAAAGAGTTTGGCAGTTCAAGAAGGCGGATGATGTCATTGCAAAGCACGTACCACAACTGCGAGAACATCTTCAAAGGAAACGAGAGCAACGAGTGTACGACCGAGAGGAACGGGTCTTTCAACACATCATACAAGCAGCAGCCACTGCAGACGGGTGGATGGGTCCGGAACAGCGCGACGCGACGCACTCGACGACGCGGGACGCAGTGCGTTGGTGGACACCGCGACTCATCCCAGAGGCTGTGGTCCCGACCTCCGACCCGACCTCGACCGACTACCGTTGGAGTCCCGCTTATAACGCACTGGAGTTTATGCGCCAAATTGTACTTACACCCAATTACGTAAGGCAGCCACACCAGCGGACACACCCAGATCTACTTGATTCTCTTCTGCCATACACACACTATCCTGTGCATTTCTATCCTGTGCATGACCACAATCACTAGACACCGACCCGACCTCGACCGACCTCGACCGACCTCGACCGACCTCCGACCCGACCTCCGAC
>MDTG01088128.1_pt1 | contig 21695 bp, 12 predicted proteins | sample 811421 | NCBI WGS metagenome assembly MDTG01 (sample SAMN05326645, study PRJNA326480) | marine metagenome | isolation source: seawater | place: Pacific Ocean: South East | collected 2011 | reverse complement strand
CTGTACCCATCCTGCACTAGAATTAGCTAGTCCCATTCCACCAGGAATATACCATGCACTCATAGTATTTGGTCCTGAATAAGAATAAGATCCTTGTGAGAAACCAGTAATTGTAATAGCACTAGTATTATTATTAATAATATTAAAGTGTATTCCACTCTGACCATTCGATGAATGAGCAGGGTTATGTGTTTCTAACGATGCGTTAGTGATACATGGTGTACCACCAGACACAGAAAGATCAATACTACCATCATTATTTGCAGTTGAAGCATTCACTACCACTGACGATGCAGTCATAGAAGATGGTTCAGTTATTGTATATGAAGCAGAATCAGTACAACTGTTACCATCAGTAATTACAACTGAATAAGTACCTGCACCTAAATTAGATAGGTCTTCAGTAGTTGCTCCGTTACTCCAAGCATAAGTACCTGTAGCACTTGGATCATTGATTGTTATATCAATCGCTCCATTCATATCACCAGCACATGTAGTTACATTAGTTACTGAACTTGACAGAATAGCGAATTGAGAACAAGCGTCAACACATACAGAATCCTGACCAAATGTTGTTGTATATGGAGCACCTCCAACATGAACTAATCCATTTGTAATATATGCAAATCCACTAGAGTAGTCTACTAGAGAGATATTTACACCTCCCCAGCCATCTCCCCATGAATCATACATATGAAGAGTGTAACAACCATAAGGAGCACATATTAATTCAGAAATTGTTTGTCCTAATATACTACCTGGGTACGTTCTTCCACCAGGAGCAGAAGCTGTTCCACCATCTAGTGGATAAGGAGTACCATTAATAATACCTCCAATACCTGCAGTATCACCAGTAGCATCATTTGTAAGCATCCAGCTTACTTCAGATAAGTGATTAAATCCAGATAGATAAACTGCTGGAACTTGTAATTGTAAGTCAAATACAATATTCGTTCCCGCACAGAAGAAACAAGGATCTGTACTATCAGTAGCTGAAACTTGATTTGTATTAGCAAGCGCGTCATAATTAACCGCTAATGTATCCATACATCCATATGCAAAAGGAATACATGTATCAGCAATAGTTGCAGCTGGATTATAGTTCCACATTGTTGGATCCATACATCCAGGGATAGCAGCTACACCAACAAGTACGCTTGCAGTACCTACACAACCATTACAATCTGTCATTGTCACAGTATGTGTACCATGAACAACAGCTGAAAGATCTTCAGTAGTATCACCAGTTGACCAAGCGAAAGTATATGCTTGAGCTCCTGCAACACCTGTCTTCATGTGAATACGAGATATTTGACCTGAAGTAGTACCCCATGTTGTATTAGAAGGTAAAGTATTACCTGTATACGCAGTAATTGAACCTTGAATACCTAATCTATTTAATAAAGTAGGGTTTCCATCAAGAGTTACCGTTACTGGCATAGCATATGAATTAAATATTGTAGCACTTCCACTTGCATGAGCACCACCAATAACACCATAGTAGTTTCCAGCAATAACTTGGAATCCACCTGTTGCAACCCATCCTAATGGAGCACCATAAACTGCAAACGAGTTACCATGAACTGCTTGTGAAGGAAGTGCAAAAGGCACAACAGGAGATGTTGTTCCATAGTCTACAATTGCAATTGATTGCTCAGTAGCAGTAACAGCAGCTGGATTTCCATCAGTAGCTGACTGAAGATGACTAACCACAAATGAAGATTGTGCTTGGAACCAATATCCTCTAGTAAATGTTGAAGTATAAGAACTTTGATGCGTTCCTACAAATATAGAGTCACTAGTTTGACAAGGAGTTCCACCACTTACAGTCATATTAACAATACCTGAAGCAGAAACTGAATCTAAAGCGTTAATTACCGTAAATGTAGCAGTAATTGTGCCTGGATCAATTACAGTAACTGTATCTCTAGCTACACATCCAAGAGAGTTAGTAGCAGTAACTACATATGTTCCTGCAGATAATCCAGATACTGTAGAACCAGCACCGTAATATGCCATTCCATATGTCCAGATGAAAGTTGACGTAGTATCATTAGTTGAAGTTACAGATACAGTTCCATCAGATACACCTGAACATGAAACTTGACTACCTGCTCCATCAACTGATAAAGTAAAACAAGAGCCATCATCAAGAGTTGCAGCTGAATTATAGTTACATGCTAAAGAATCCATACATCCTGCAACTGGAGCTTCTCTGAAAGATACACCGTCAATAGCGATATCACCAGAGAATGATGTTCCTTTGTAAGCTCTGAAAGCTACAGTTACATTAGAACCATATGAACTAAGATCTACAATACCGTTATTCCATTGAGTACCTTGAGCTCCACTAACAGACCATGCAGAATCACCATTTACCCAAACTTCTAATCTATTAATAGTAGCACCAAACATATGGTAACCAAATACTAAAGCAGGATTAGCTAAAGCAGAAACATCTACACAAGCTGTCATTAAATCAGCATTAGTACCATTTAAACTAGCTGCTGTACTTGTTTCTATATACATATAGTAAGTACTATCATATGATGAAGTAGCAGCACCTGGTGTTGTAGCATTCCAGAAATTCAGCCCATTAAATTGTGGGCCAGTTGCTGAAGAACCAGTACCATAAGCGTCTCTTGTCCAGTCAAAACTATCATTAGTTGATTGATTTAAAAGAACACCAGCCCATGTAGCTGACTCAAAGTTTTCAGAAATTGGAGCTGTTGCTACAAATGAAGTATCACAATAAGAACATGATCCATCATCATAACAAGCAGCAGCATTATAATTTGTCGCTAATGTATTAGTACAACCAGATATAAAGCAACATAGTGTACTATCATTAGTATTAGCAGTTGTTGAATCAAATGCTACATAATTAACTGCAGCAGAATCTAAACATGCATAAGCAACTGCTATACATGGATCAGAAGAATCTGTTGAAGATACTTGATTCACATTTGCAGCTGGATTATAATTCCAAGCAGCAGTATTCATACATCCATATGTAGCTGAAACCGCAACTTGGTAAACACCAGTTGCAGTACAACCATTACAATCTGTTGCTGTAACAGAATAAAATCCTTGTCCAACATTAGAAATATCTTCAGTAGTATCACCCGTAGACCAAGCAAATGTGTATGCTTGAGCTCCGACAACACCAACCATGAAATCAACACGTCCAATAGATCCAGTTCCTGGAGCTTCAGACATATATGCTCCTTGAGCAGGTGAACCTGCTTGTAAAGAACCTTGAAGTACCATTCTGTTTAATACAGTTGGATTACCATCTATAGTAACTGTTGGAGCTGCAGTATATGAGTTATACATTGTTGAAACACCTGTCATATGTCTTGCGCCAATTATACATATATAATCACCTTGTGTTATACTAACACCACCTGTTGCAAGCCATCCCGTTGAACCTGCATCAATAGATGAGAATAAAACAGTATGAGGAGATCCAGGTCCTGGATAACCAACTGGTGAAGTTGTACCAAAGCTAACAATCTCAACTGACTGGCTAGTAGCAGCTGCTCCACCAGTATTACCTGTAGAAGCACGAACATGTGAAATGTCGAATGAAGATTGCGCTAAGAACCAATACCCTCTAGTAAACGTTGAAGTATAATTAGAAGTATGTGAACCAGCAAGAATTGAATCGCTAACTACGCATGGTGTACCACCTGATATTGTAAAATCAATACTTCCATCAAGAGCACCAGGAGATGTCTCATCAAATACCTGAGCAGATAAAGACATAGCGCTAGGTTCTGCAATTGTTACAGAAGCAGTCTCTACACAACCATTAACAGCATCAGTTATAACGCAAGTATGAGTACCTGCAGTAAGTCCTGTTGCTGTATCTGTAGTCTGACCATTACTCCATAAATAAGATAAAGATACTGATGATTGTCCGTTAGTAGCAGATGCTACTGCAGAACCATCAGAACCTCCATTACATGAAGCGTCATTAATAACACTAATAGAAGTAGTGTAATATGAACAAGGAAGAACCTCAAATATATTTATATTATCAATCTTAACCCAATCAGTATAAGCTGCTTGTGTAGAAACATTTACTCTACAAGCTGCCTCAAATTTAATATTTACAGCTGATTGTCCTGACCAAGGAGAAAGATCGTATGTTAAAGTCGTTGGTTGTGCAAGTGTTCCAACCCAAGAAGCTAATGTAGCATTAGCTGAATTAGTATAAGATGTTTTACCTTGATCATCTTGAATAACACTGTCGTTAACCGAAACCCTATACCATGCATAAGCACTAGTATAGTATGAATTTGCATCGACAAGTGCTGTCATATTTATTGTAGTAGCACCACTACTAAAGTCCATGCATTTTGTTACAGAAGATACAAAATCAGAATTCGAAGAGAAAATAGTAGCCTCAGAATATGAAGTTGTCCATGAAGAGTTATATGGATCTGCTCCTTTCATTTCTAAACTTACTGTATCAGCAAGTGCATTAGCACCTGTTACTAAACCAACACCTGCACCAGCAACTGATGGATATCCTATTACTATATTACTAAGAGCCCCAAAACCTTCAAAGTTCTGAACGTAATCTAATGTGTCACATGTTGGATAAACACAAAGTACATTATTTGTATCATTACATGTAATACAATAGTTAAGTGCCATTGGATCTAAACAACCAGGGTATAAACAAGATCCATCATCAACAGTAGCTAATGGATTATAGTTTACTGCCCATTGGTCCATACATCCTAAAACTGGTGATTCTGCAATACGCATATGATCTAAAGCACAATCTCCAGTGAATGAAGTTCCACTAGTATATTCAAACTGTACCATAACCACACCTGAAGTAGGTAATAAGGCAACACCATCTTGCCATTGATTTCCTTGATCTCCAGATCTAGACCATGCAGTAGTCCATGTCGCACCACTATCAGCGGATACTTTAACATCTAAAGTTCCCATTGTTGCTCCCCACATGTGATAACCAAATATAACTGCAGGAGCAGTAAATAATGCTGGGTTAATACAAGAAGACGTTACTGTTGCTGTCTTATTATATTGTCCTGAAGTTTCGCAATATAAGTAACGTGTAGAATCATATGCAGCTGTTGGTCCAGTTCCTGTAGATCCCGTAGAACCTGTCCAGTTTCTAAAACCATAGTTGTTTGTAAATGTACCTGTATTAACTGTCCAATTAGTATAATTTGGATGAGAAAGGTTACTTTCAAAACTTTCAGTACTTGCACCTGCACAAGGAGCAAGACAAGAACAGTCGTCAATAGTTGCAGACGCATTGTAGTTTGGTGCAAGTGGATCTGTACATCCAGCTACAGAACTTCCTGCTCCAGATACATAACCAAATCTTGTATTTGGACGCTCATTAGAAGGAGTAGTAGTTGTTTGACTACATCCATTTACTGAATTATTATTATCATTTATATAACTTACTGAATTAACTGCTCCTGTTGATGTGTAAGCAAAAAGATTTGAAGCAGAACCAGAAAGTCTTGTCTGACATACTGTTAAAACAACATCACCTCCACCCCATACATGAGAAGTAGAGAATGCTAAATCATTCCATCCAAATCCAGGAGAATAATTAGCATTAGTCCATACATTTGTAGTAACACCAGCCTCAGTAATACTTGCGCTTGCATCAAAAGATGAAACAGCAGCACCAGAAGGAAGACTGAATCCTGCAGATGAAATAGAGTCTCCAGGAAGTAATCCTGCAGCTGCTAATTCACATGCTAAATAAGTTATTTCTGTTTTTCCATTCCAATAGTATGCACTCAAAAGTTTTCCTAGAGTCCATGATCCATATTGAGTTGTTCCATATCCTACTTGAGCATAAGAAACTGGATAAACACAACATCCTGTACAAGCTACAGTTGCTGCGCTATTATAATTAGTTGCTGTTGCGTCCATACAACCTGTTACTTGTTCCGCAATAGATAGATCAAAATTTGGAATACAAGTTGGAGATGCCCATGTGTCAACTACTACATAATAAGTAGTTCCTGAAACAGGGGTAAATGAGCAACTTTCATTGGAAGCAGAGCTTCCTGAAGAAGCAACAACAACACCACCTAGAATTGGACATGCATCATATACTAAAACAGCTGTGTAAGATGTACCATTACCAACTAAATTAACATCAATAGCAGTTGATGAAGTGGCAGTGAACTCGTATGTAGCATCTTCACCATTTAAATAGTAAGATCCCAAACTTCCCGAAGAAGCATTAGAGCTAGTAACGTTGTTACCATTACTACAGTTCGTTAAAGCTGTTCCTGAATAAGGAAGTGTAACTGGTACTGTTGTAACACATGTTGTAGGAGGAGGTGTTATAGACAGTTGATAAGAACCTGAACTAGTACTACCATAACCACCAACACATACCTTATAATTAGTTCCTGCTACAGACGTCCATGTAACTTCCGATTGCACACTACAAGCATCATCATTAGAGGCAAGAACTGTACCACCACAAGCATCTGTTATCCAGATTTTTGTATCATAAGATGAGCCACATAATGATGCCGTCATTACACCACCAACACCATCAACACTGTACCATACATCAGGAGATGAGCCAGGGCTAATATTGCTTGACCCACCTAGTGGTGCATATGCTTGTGTCGTTGCACTTGAAGTACTGCCAGATGAACTGCCAGGACATAAAATAGATGTCGCGTTAGCACAATTATCATTTGCTGGAGCCTGTGCAAATACAGAGAAACTAAATAATACCATGGCGCATGCCATTAAGCAACCTAAGACTTTCCCAGGATTTTTCTTGTTAACTGTTGTTTTCATAATACATGTTTTAGTTAATAAAATTAGTTTAAAAAAAAGTTAAATAAATAATTAGTTATATGTAAAAAACCATCCTCATTTTCGAGAATAGTCGACTTACCAATAGAAATTTGCGGCATATTACTACACCATAAATTAAAAAATAAAGGACACGAAACGTGTATCATCTTATCTGATAATTACTTTAAATTAATATAAATTTTGCGGCTTTGAGTCGTAAAATTGAGGTGTAAATTTACAAACTTTTTAATAACGTGGCAAGAAAAGTTTATATTTTTTTTTTCAGAATGAATTGCAACTTTATGCATATTGTAATTTAAATTCTGAATTACAGTATAATATTTTATGTCCTAAATAAATAATTATACTAAATTTAAACTATAAACTAATAGACTTGTTAATTTATTGTAAAATTTTGTTTTGTATCTTTGCATCAGTAAATACCTAAAAGAGTATGTTATCTTCTAGTAGGTATATTAATTAAATTTGTCTTGTAAAATTGCAATATTTATAAGTTCGTAAAAATTCTGTAAATTGCAAGCGCAAAAAAAAGAAAAGATATGCGCAAGAAAATATGTTTAACACTAGTGTTCAGTATTGCGATTCTGCTATTCTCAAATCAGCAAATTATAAATGCTACCACAATAGACAGTACATCATTTAAGCAATATACTCCATTTCATTGGGAAGCAATTTCAGATGTAGATAAAATAATGCAATATGAGAAAGCAAAAGATCTCAATAAAAGAGCTATTGATCAATCAAAGATTGGAAATGATCATTATAAGTCTGGAATCAAGCAAATGAACAATAAAAATTATATGGCTGCAATTGCTGAATTCAAGAATGCAATGAAAAGATATAAAAGAGCAAAATTAAGCCCTGATGCTTATAATTTTATTCATACTAATATGGCTTTATGTTATGTAAGTACTGGTAATACAAAAGATAAGGTTATGGCGAAACGGTTTATCAATCTTCTTACTAAAACAATTTATAAAGAGAAGAATTGGCTATATAATATTTCTATAGTATATCATAACCTTGGAGACCAAAATGAGTCTGCTTCTCTATTATCATCATGCATAAAAATGGATGAGTTTAATTATCAAGCATACGAAACACTTAAGGCTATATACCAAGAATCAGGTAATACAAAAAGTGCTAATAAAGTTCATGAGCAAATGCAATCAGCCCAAGCAAAACAATTGAAAGCATCACAAAAAGCTAGGACAATTAAAAATACTCCAAAAAAGAAAAAAGGAAAGGTAGTTATTACTGCTTCATCTGGAGAGAAGCCAGATATAAATAATATAAGAATTGTTGGAAAGGATGACCATCTTCAGTTTAATAAAATTGATAAAATTGATGAAAGAAGTATGGATCAAATACAACAAGGTGTTGGAGCGTATAATGAAGGAATTAAAGCGCTCAGAAATAAACAATATTCAAAGGCAATTGATGATTTAAAAGAAGCTGAAAAAAGATTAAAACGTGGAAAAATATCTGAAGACGGACTCAACTTTGTGAGAGGAAATCTAGCTATAGCATATTTAAGTAAAGGAGATAAAAGAGGTTTAGGTCAGGCAAAACGATACTTAAAATATTTGACTAAAAACATATACAAAACAAGAGAATGGACCTATAATCTAGCTGTAGCTTATTACGCTTATGGAGATAAAGATAAAGCGCTTTCTTTATTTAAACTATCTACAAAACAGGATCGTTTATATCTAAAGCCTTATCAAAATATGATACATATTTATAATAAAATGGATGAGAATAAAAAAGCGTTATCAGTACAGAAATCATATGAAAAGAATAGAAATGATCTAATTAAATCTTTCAGTAAACAAGAACAAAAAAAGTATAATGTTACTGACCCATATGTATTTAGAGTAAATCTAGGAACCTATGGTGAATTTAATACACCTCCTGAAATCTATGATGAAGAAAATTTAATTTCAATTCCAATTGATGATAGAAATACTTCTTATGTTGCGGGAATGTTCTTTAATATGAATGAAGCATTGAAATATCAGAAGAAAATGCGTAAGAATGGCTATTCAGATTGTTTTGTAGTAGCATTTAAAGATGGTGAAAAGACAGAATTCTAGATAATATACTTATTAAATAAAAAAGCCCTTAAAAAGGGCTTTTTTATTTAATAAATAGATTGTAAAAATATATCTAGATAGAAAATAATTGTAAACTAATATAATATAAACATGATCAAAAGAACAACTCTTATTTTAGTATTGTTTAGTTCAAGTGTTTTTGGACAAATCACTATATCTGATAATAATGTACTATCGACTGGAGATGTATTCTATTTATTTGAACCAGACAGTATAAGTCCATTAATAAGCCCTGGTATAGCTGGAGCAAATCAATACTGGGATTTCTCATCTATTCAAGTTAACAATATTGAAATATCACAATGCGTTGATCCCAACATGACTCCCCATTCCTCTTATTATCCAAATTCAAACTTATGTATTGAAGAAGATAATAACTTCCTATATTTTAATAAGAGTACTACTATAGTTGAATTCCTAGGAGAAGGAGATTCTGTATTTCAGCAACCATTAGCTTTATTACCTCTTCCATTGACATATGGAGCAACATTTACATCTGGCCCAGTTTTAGCCCTTGATTCACTTATTGGCGGTGGAATAGTTAATATCCTCCTTAATTCACAAGGATTAACAGCAGCGAGCATTAGTGGAGGTTTAGCTCAAGTTGCTGATTCAATTAAAATAGAAGCTGGAATTACCTCTAATTTTAATGTTGATGCATGGGGGGCAATCACGATCCCAATGGGAACATTCGACTGTTTAAGACTAAAGATAGAAAGAACAACTAATACTCAAATTCAAGTATTTTGTACCGATACTATAACATCTACTGGTTCTGGATGGTATTCTGTACCTAATTCATTATTACCATTTGTAGATTTGGAAGAAGAAATTTCCTATCAATGGTGGTCTAACAATAATAGCACTAAATTTTCTTTAGTAGAAATGACTGTAGACTCTCTAAATAATATAGAAGGTAATATTATTGTATTACACAATACAATAAACTCAATAAAGAAAGTGAATAGTGATTTTATAAAAGTATACCCTATACCTTCAAATAAAAAACTAATTATTGAAGGAACCTTTTCAGAGTCTAACTATAAAATATATAATCTAAACGGTAAGTTAATTCGCCATAGTAGCTTCTATAATAATACAAAAATAGATTTAGGCACTATAGCAAAAGGGCACTATCTATTAGAAATAACAACAAATAGTGGGAGTAATACTAGAAAAATAATTATAGAATAGTCTATTTATTATAAAACTCTCAATCTAAAAATCAAAATAGGAGTTATTTAAATTAGTCTTTACCCCAATAATAAAATACAAATGGTTTAGCGTATGCAAATCAGAATGAATTAATCTATTAACTAATTGACCATAAAGATAAGTGTTGCTTTCTTCTTTTATTTTTCTGTTAATATTTACTGAAATAAAATCTTGAGTAGTGTTTATACCTTGACCATTAAAATTTCCATATGAATATTGCTGACCATCATTCTGCGCTTCATAATCTGATATAAAAATATTCTTTCCAAAATGAGTGCCGGTACTATCTTCACCATATATTGCATGATTCCATTTAATTTCTAAACTCCAATTATTATAAGTGTAATTTATAATTCCAACAAATTCTCTGAAGTTTGCTCCCAATGGATGGGCTAATGCTTGATTAAGATGTGTATAATTCTGCATGCGCATTTTATGTGCATATGTATAAGGTTGTGCTTGATTAAATTCTGCAAGTATGAATAAATCTTTTATATTAAAAATATTATTAGCCTTAACACCTAACTGATATGCGAATTTGTTTTGAAAAAATCCTCCAGAATAATTATTATCTCTATCTTTTTGTCTTGAAATATTTAGATCATCTAATAATATCTGCCCATAGAAATTACTATTCTTTATATTTAGAATTGTATTAATACCCATGAGAACATTCCCTTTATTTGAACCCATAGAAAATTCAACAGGTCTATAAAATATAATTGGATTTAGATATGCTAACTCATAACCTCTATTATACCCTGAATCTTCAGCCTGCCATATAACACCTTCAAATATTCCTAATGACAGATATTTTAGAGGTTTAATCTCTAAATAATGAAAAGTTGCATGCTTTTTATTTCTTAAAGGAGAATCCCATATGTCAAAAAAAGTAGTATACAAATTTGTATATTTTATCTTACCAAAATTAGTAGATAGTCTTATAAAAGGATAATTACCACCATTATCTGAAAGAAGAAGTGAGCGATAACCATTACCAATAAAATGCCTACTCTTTCCAAAGTCTAAATGAAAGAACTTAGATATTTTATATGAGATACGGAAATTAATATCTAAATACAAATAGTGATTATCGTTTATTTCTAATTCTCCTCTGCCAGGATAAATACCAAATTTATCCAAATAATCTTCTATAAAATTAGTTTGTTTCCCTCTAAATCTTTCAAAATCTATATTTAACGATAATTTATCTTTAGATCTGTAGCTAATATCCAATCCATAAGAAAAGTTTCTATATTGTTTTTCGCCCAAACCAAACGTATAATTTATTAGAGGTCTTAACTGTAATCGAGAAATACTCGGTACATCTCTCTCATAAATAATTGGCTGAAATGTTGAAATATCTAATTTTAATCGATTACCATAATAAAGAGAAGATACATAGCTTTGTGAATATAAGCTAAATGATAAAAATAAAAGTGCTATTATGCTAAAATGCTTTTTCATCACCTTTTATTACATTCCAGACTGTTAAAGCTATAAGATTAATATCTAAAGACAAAGACCAATTCTCAATATACCAAACATCTACTCTTACTCTACCTTCCATATCTTTTAACTCTTTAGTTTCTCCCCTATATCCCTTTACTTGTGCTGCACCAGTAATGCCAGGTTTAACTAACTGCCTTACCATATATTTACCAATTAAGGAAGAATATTCTTCCGTATGTTTTAGCATATGTGGCCTAGGACCAACTACTGACATATCGCCAAATAAGACATTGATAAATTGAGGCATTTCATCTAATGAAGTTTTCCTGAGAAAAGATCCTATCCTGGTTATTCTTGAATCCTCCCTTGTAGCTTGTAGATTATCAGCTTCTTTATTTTGAGCCATAGATCTAAATTTAAGACACATAAACTCTTCATTATTTAAGCCTGAACGAATCTGTTTAAACAAGACTGGACCTCTTGATGATGTTTTAATGAGTATTGCAATTATCGGGTATAACCATGTTAATATAAGTATAATGACAAGAGAAGAAAAAACTATATCAAAAGTTCTTTTTAGCATCTGGTTAACAATGTCAGTAAGAGGTTCCTGTCTAAAAGTTATAACTGGTACATCCTCAAAAAAATCAATATTGACTCTCTTAAATGGAAAACTTCTAAAGTCAGGTATAATCTTAAACCTAATCATACTCTTATCTGCAAATGAGATAAGTTCTTTAATTTTCGCTGTATATGTTAGAGGAAGTGTATAATATATCTCATCTACATCATTCTTAATAGCAAATGATTCTAATTCTTCAAAGTTACCCTGCTTTAAACTATCTTTAATGTCGAAAGAAATTGCATTATCAGAGAAAATACCTAATAACCTGATCCCAAATACATCCTTCTTATTAATGTAATTATATATTTGCTTTGCTACATGCCCTCCTCCTACTAAAATAACTCTCTTATAATTAAACCCGGACTTTCTAAAAAGATAAATTAGCCTAAGTGCCAGAATCCTCCATATTAATACTGCTCCAAATGAGAAGGCGTATGTAGCATATAAATGTTCACGTGAAAATGTAGAGGCTTTTAAAGAGAATAAAATAGCAGATAAAGCGAGGCCATTTATTAATGCTGCTTTAAACAAGTTAAAGAGTACCCTATCTAATCTCCTGATACTCCTAATGTCATATAACTTAAGTAAAAAAGCTGTTAATGTCCAGATAAAATTAAAGATAAGTAGTAAAAATTTATACTTATCAGAGAACAAAAAAGTTTCAAACTTAATGTAGTATGTGAATACAAAAGCAAGATTGATAAAAAGTAAATCTCCCGCAAAATGTATTGCCCAAAAATATCTTGAATATCCCTTCAACCTAAATTATTTTTTTTGTAAAAATAGATAATTTTATAATCTCCCGTCAATATAACTAGTATCAATAAAAGATTTTGCATCAAAAACTACAGTAGATGCATTATGTAATTTCTTGAATTCAATTGTTCTAAAAACATTATGAGAAACTGCTAATATAATTGCAGAATAATGTTTTTTTGTTATATCTGATATCATGTTAATAGAAAGCTCGCTCTTTACTTCTTCGTGATCAGCAATAGGGTCATAAACATCCACTTTCGAACCTAAAGAGATCAGTTCATTATATACATCTAAAATCTTGGTATTTCTGATATCAGGACAGTTTTCTTTAAATGTAATTCCAAGAATTAATATTTCAGCACCTTCTACTTGCAACTGTTTTGTGTGCATCAAAGTTACTACTTTTGAAGCTACAAACTTTCCCATCTTGTCATTAACATCTCTTCCTGATAATATAACATCTGGCGTGTATCCCATTTGTTCAGATTTGTATGTTAAATAATATGGATCAACACTTATACAATGACCACCAACTAAACCTGGATAAAATGGAAGAAAATTCCATTTTGTTTTTGCAGCTTCCAATACTTCATGAGTATCTATATTCATCTTATCAAAGATAAAAGCAAGCTCATTTACAAATGATATATTTAGATCTCTTTGAGCATTTTCAATAGATTTTGAAGCTTCTGCCACTTTTATGCTTGGTGCTAGATATGTGCCTGCCATTATAATAGATTTGTATAAATTATCTACAACTTCTGCAGTTTGAATATTAGAACCAGAGGTCACCTTTCTTATATTTATTAACCTATTTAGCTTATCCCCTGGGCTAATTCTTTCAGGTGAATAACCACAGAAAAAATCCTTATTGTATTCTAAACCACTCCCTTCTATTAAAATTGGCACACAATCTTCCTCGGTACATCCAGGATAAACAGTTGACTCATAGATAACAATATCACCTTTTCTTAAAACTTTACTTATCATTTTAGATGCGCCTAACAGATGAGTTAAATCAGGATTTTTATCATCATCTATTGGAGTAGGAACAGTAATAATATAGATGTTAGCATCCTCTATATCTTCTAAAATATTACTTAAAAAAAGGCCTCTTTCAGCAGATAAAAACACTTCCTGTATAGGTTCCAAAACTTTATCAAGATCGGATATACTTATTTCTAAAGTTTTATCCTTTTTACATAGAAGATCCTTAATTCTTGATGTATTAATATCAAATCCAACAACCTTATATTTTTTAGCAAACTCTACAGCTAAAGGTAGACCTACATAACCAAGTCCAATAACTGCTATTTTATTTTTTCTAAAATTCATGATTGCAATAATATATAAAATATACTATATCTTTCTAAAAAATTCTCTTAGGACTAGAAATATAAACTTTGTATTACCAACTAAATATCTCTTCCACATTCTTTTTGGTTCTTGTATAACTCTATACAGCCACTCTAATCCTAAATTTTGCATCCAAATTGGTGCGCGTTTTACCTTTCCAGAAATAACATCAAAACTACCCCCTACTCCCATTATAAAATTTACGTTTTGTAACTTATTCTTATATGTATTTAAAAATATTTCCTTTTTAGGGGAGGTTATGGCAACAAATAACATATTTGCGCCACTTTCAGCAATCTCTTCTGCAATAGATGCTTCTTCTTCAGTCTTAAAGTATCCATTTCTGTAACCTGCAATTATTTCCTCAGAATACTTTTCTCCATATAAACTAACTAATTTTGTTACAACTTCTTCTGTAGCTCCTAAAAAGAAACACTTATACCTTTTTTCAAATGACCGCTTGACTAATTTTTGCATTAAATCAATTCCTGATACACGCTCAGGAATTTTATAGCCCAATAAATTAGCAGCCCAAACTACTGCCTGCCCATCTGCATTTATAAGATCAGCGCTAATAACACTCTTTTCTAACTCTTTGTCTTTTCGCATAAGTACTACCTTCCCAGCATTTACAACGGTATGATGAATCTGAACATTAGAATTGATAGCAAGCTCAACTCTTGATAAAGTTTCTTGCATTGTAATTGCATCAATTGGAATATTAAGAAAGTTTATTTTCATACTTAGCATTATAATACATTAATGAGAAAACACAACCTATATAAATTGATGCCATACCAGAATTAAAAATATGGCCTGAAAAAAAAGATAGTAAGATTAAAAATACAGCTATATATTTAGTGTATAAAGAAAAAATGAATATATCTCTATTCATAGATCTTAACTTTGATTTTATAAGAATAAAAAAAATATAGAAAAGAAATAATAGAATCCCAATTATTCCATATGCAAAATAAATATCAAAAAAATCTAACTCAATAATATGATTATTGTTTAATCTTTCAAATGTGCTTTGCCCAACACCAATAATCATTTCTATTACATTATATTCTTTTTTAAAAATCTCTATAAAATCAAAAAGAAATATATTTCTATTAGAAAAAATGAAGGTATATATATCTAATTGTTCCCAGAAATGAGAAGCGCGCAACATTACATCAGATGTTTTTAAATATTTAATAATAAAATAGATCCCAAATGACAAAATAATCAGAACAGTACATAAAAAGTACACTGCACTTTTTATTGACATTCTTTTTCCATTAGGATTAAAGATAAATAAATATATAAAAGTAAAAATAGTTGCTAGAATTGCTGTTTTTGATGTTATATATAATCCTGTGAATATTGCTAACAAGCTAATAATTAAGAAAAATATCTTTTTATTATATAATTGATACCAAAACATTAAAAATGAAGACAAAATAAGCAATACTGCTGAAACTTCATTGCCAGCATAAAAAAAACCCTTACTACCAATTTCAAAAGTACCATAACTATACATTGGAAACCCTACTCCTAAAAGTTTGAGAAAAATGTTGATTACCAAAACTATAAAAGAAAATAATATCCATCTGTATACCCGTGTCAATAAATAGCCTTTATTGATAAATATCCTTCTGAAATAAAGAAATGCCATGAAAGATGCCACATATTTCGTCACCTTAACTGCATCTACAAATATTAACTTTAAATTAAATGATTTAACAGTCTGAACAAAACTAGGTAGTAATAAAAGGAAAAAAATTGACAAAACAATAATCTTCTCTGTATTACTGATCCTAATAAAAAAAAGCGTTAATAAGATAATCTTATATAGTTGAGAGATAGTAATTACAGTATTTAACTGCACATCTCTAATTAAAAACCCATTAATCATATCTATAGGCAATAAGCCAAATAATAATAAGAAAATTAGTGTATCAAAAGAATATATTTTATTATCTCTTTGCAATTTCTTTAAGGATTTTTAGTTCTTGCTTACATGTTAATTTTACATCAATCTTCTCCATAGTTTCTCTTCCTTGCTGTGTAATGTTTTCAAATAATTCTTTATCTGATGTAACAGTTAAGATCTTATCCGCTAACTCTTGAGGGCTATTACCTAAAATACCTGTCTCCATATCTGAAATAAATTCTGGAATTGCAGTATTATTATTACTAACTGTTAATAATCCAGATGACATAGCTTCACACATACTCACACCCTGTGCATCCATCCTAGTAGTAGAAAGTGAAACACCATAGCCTGAGAAATGTTCCGGCATGTCATGTTTATTAATAAATGTATTATGAATAGTTATTCTGTCTTCAAGTGAATATTTATTAATTAATTCTTGGAAAACTTTCTCATACTTCCCTTTCCCAAATATATCCAAAGTATATTCCTTAGGTAATAGCCTAACTGTTTCTATCGCAATATCAACAGCATACTTCATGCTTGATAAAGGACGTAATGAAATAAGTTTAAATCTTTTAGAGACAAGATTTGAAAATGTAAACAAATTTGTTTCAATACCATTAGGTATAAGCTCAAAATTAGAAACTTCAACCTCTAAGTTTTTCTCCATCTCTTTTTTCATCCATAAAGAAGGAAATAAGAAAAATAAGGATTTATTTACTTTATGAAAATTCGCAAATTTCCTCATAAAATAAACCAACAAAAAATCTTTCTTAATTCTTCTTAATATGCCTAAAATACTATTGTTTGCATCAAAAGGTCTAGCAGAATATTTTTGCACCTCAGAGCCATGCACATACATTACACAAGGAAATTTATTTTTCATAATTGATTTATAAATTGGCCAGCCATCTTGTTGCATAAAAGGATAAATATGTAATAAATGAAGATAAAGCACATCATAATTGCTCAGATATTGTATCATATCTTTTGATGGCATATGCTTTACCGAAATCCCTTCGAAAACATATTCATGAGTTGCTCTACTTGGAACAAAAACCTCTACTTTCTCACCTTTTCTCACAAACTCTTTTGATCTCATATGAACAAACATATGATTATATGGGTTGTCTAAAGAAGGATAGCGTGATGTTATAATTGCAATCTTCATATTGAAATCTCTGAATTATTCCATGACACTTTTTCTAATTGACTTATATTATCATATTTTATTTGTAAATAAATATAATGTAACACTACAAGGAAATCAATTATATTATCTATTTTCCAAGTCTTACCATTATCTATATGCATTCTAAAATCAAAATACTCAATATCTATTGGAATTCCTTCTTCAACACACTCTTCCCAATCAATTAACACATTTTCTCCTGTTTTTGTTGAAATAACATTAGTTTTAGAACAATCCGCATGCATCAGTACAATTGGAACCAATTTATCTTCATATCTTTTAATACCCTCATTTACTCTAGCTAATAAAAATATTAACCCTTCCTTCTCTAATACATTGTTAATATCCAAAAGAATTTCTTTAATATAAGGATGGTCAATCAGTCTTGTTTTTCTTGATTCAGCCCTGATTTTTTCAAAAAAATCTACGATAGAAACTGGCAGATAATTAGGATGTATTCCGTCATAAAAAACTGTTTCAATCTTTGTGAAATACTTATATTCGTAAAAACCAACTACTTCTGGGGCAATATTTTTACCAAATTTCTGCATCGTTAAAATTGAATGATACTCATTGTTAATCATTTTCCTATATTTCCCAAAGCCAGCCTTTACTAAAGTTATATTATCTTTATTAAAATTAAATATAGTAAACTTATTATAAACATCCTGATTCCATGGGAGAATTAGCTGATAAGAAGAATCATTATCATTGTCTGATTGAATTGTAATAACCGAAAAGAATCTCCTTAATAAAAAAAGCGGAACGAATTGCAAGCCTATTTTCTTAAACCATCCTATTAAACTTTTATGCTTAACTAATGATAGTGAACTGTTAAAAATATCTCGTGATATTAATGGAATAACAAAATATGGCGTTTCCAAATTTGGTAACACTAAATAATCTCCAGCTCTAATTGGGAGCTTATTTAATTTCTCTATAATTCTCATAATATCCTAACCTTCTATAAATCCCAAATTTAAACTTATCATAAATATATTTTAATTGAAAATACAAACTTCTTCTTATAATTATATCTCTTAGCGCTTTACTTATATTCCTTTCATCTGGATTAATCCCATCATTAAAATATGTTAAAATTAATTGTTTTGCATACTTACTGCTTTTTGACGAATAAACTTTTATTAAACTTTCCTTAAAATAATCAGTCTCTATCAGGTAACTCCAACTATTAGAATAAAAATATTTGAAAATCAAAAATGTACTTGAATCAGATGGCTTCTCTTTATCTAGAAATAAATGATGTGCCCAAAAGGTAAACAGTTCTTCTTTAACATCAGGGACTAATAGATAGTCTGTTTTGTAGACCACTTTAGAGAATGGAATTTTATAATTCAAAACAAGAGACTTTCTTGGTAAAAAGCAAATAGAAAATTTAAGATCCAATAATAAACCATCAACAAGTAATTGTAGTGAACTATTTGCATTAGAGGGCTTATAATGAAGTGAACCAAATTCACTTATTAAAACTTCTTTTAAAAGAGATAAATCTGATTCCAAAACAATCAAATCAACATCTTTAATTTCCTCTCTAAAATCTAATGGCCTAAGCAGATAATACTTAATATCATTACTATCAAATAAAGCAAAGATTAAATCTACTTTTTCTTTCATAAAAATCTGGTTTCTAGTTCAGCTTTAGCAACTCTTATAGTATTTTCAATGTCATTCTGAACTGTATCTATCATATAATAATGAATTTTTTTATCATCTAAATATTCTTGATAAAATTGAATATATTTACGAATGTTACTTATAGACAACTCTTTTTTACGTTTAAAAATAATTTCAGCATCACCATTTAGTAAAATAACAAAATCTGGATCTGGGGACAGAAGTAATATCAGATAATAATAATGCCTTATTTTTCTTCCTTGAATTTTAGTAATAATATAATTATCAATCGGGCATCTATCAGAAATTATATTTGATCGTTTAGCTATATGAAAAACATATAAATCATTAATTACTCTAAGTAATTTCCTGATTATCCTAAGGAAAATATTTTTAAGATCAGATTTAATAAACCCCTCAAAAAAACTATATTTTCTACTTTCATTACTTCCGCCAAAATAAAAATATTCCAAATCATCAATATTTTTAGCTAAAGCTTTTGCTAAAGTTGTTTTCCCTGTGCCATCAGGCCCTAAAATTGTAACTAACATTTATTTTCTTAATAAGTTAAGTTCTGAATACACTACATATACAATCATAATAAATAAATACGAAATTGCATTAGCATAAGCAGCACCAATAATTCCCATAGATTTTGTAAGTATAATAGTACTAAAAATAGTAACAACTATTAATGCGCTTGTTGCATAAACTCGAATTCTTTGTTTGTCTTTGGCGGTAATTAACACACCATAATTAGCGCTCACAAACCTAAACAAATAAGTAGATGCAAAAATCAGTAATAATTCTTTTACATAATGTAAATCTATGAATCTATTGCCATAAAATAAATTAACTATCCACTCTCCCTGAAAATAGAATAACATAAATAACGCCATACCTATTAAACACGAAATAAAAAGAAACTTCCTAAATAAATTTCTGAAATAGTTAATATCCTGAATTTTTTCTGACAATTGTTTTAACAAAACTTGAGAGAATATCATAGGAAGTACTGATATAGGCACAATTATTATCTGAATAGAACGATAAATTGCTAAATCTTCATCTTTTACAAGAAAACCCATAATAATTATTATTGCATTTAGATATAATGCTGACTGTAACTCATGAAAGCCATAAGGCGATCTCTCTCTTATAAAAGCTTTGATATTCTTTTTTAGACCTTTTATTTCTTCATCATCTTTCTCTATCTTATAATGTTTATATAACTGGAAAGATGAGAATACAAATAGTATAATATGCATAAACAAAACAAGTCCTAAAATATTAACTAGAGTTGAGGCTAGCAAATTAAAATACAAGCACAGCAATAACATAACTACAAATAAGAGATAAATAATATAGCCTTTTGCTTCCTTATCAAACAAACCTGTACCTTTAAAAAATGCATAAGTATTTTGAATTAAAACCATAAAAGATGCCAAAAAAACAGCAAAAAGAAAATAATTTGTATTTATTACAGTTTGATCAAAGAAACTTAAAAAAAACAAAACGCTACTAATTGCAAATGCAATAACTATTGAAAGTAAAGCTGATTTTAGATAGTAGTAATATTTACGTTCCTTCTCTTTAGCGACTTTATAAATTAAAAACAATTGCCCTCCAAAAGACATAATACTTTTAAAAAGATTTGCTAAAGAACTGATAAAGGAAAATATTCCAAAATCAGATAATGACATAAATCGAGATAATCCATAATTCAAAAACCACCTTGAAACAAAATTAAAACTATTCGAGATAGTATTAGAAAATAAATATTTAATTACTGTATTATTTAAATTACTTTTTAATCCCACAGAAATCTAATTCTAATGTTTCAGTTTTAAATCCACTAAACTCTTTATGTGCTACCAAATAAGCAACTATATCTGCTTTCGTATTGATTGCTTCATAATCTGTTAAATCATACTTATTACTTTCCTCCAAATTTGGTTCAACTAAAAGTAAATCAAATTTTCCTTCATCCAACAAAGTATCTGCAACTAATAAAGCTGGAGATTCTCTCAAATCATCAATATCAGGTTTAAATGCCATACCCATTAATGCAATAATTGGTTTTCTATTATTCTCCAATTCAAACTGTAAAGCAGTAGATTTAATTTTTTCAATTACCCAATCCGTTTTATAATTATTTATCTCCCTTGCATTCCTGATAATTACTGCCTCTTTTTCAAATTCTGAAACAATAAACCAAGGATCAACAGCAATGCAATGCCCTCCAACTCCAGTTCCTGGCTGTAAAATGTCCACTCTTGGGTGTTTATTTGCTAGGGTTATTAACTCCCATATATTAATTCCTGCTTTATCACAAATCATACTTAATTCATTAGCAAAAGCAATACTCACATCTCTTGATGAATTCTCAACCAATTTACACATTTCAGCCGTTTTCGCATTAGTTGGATGTAATTCTCCTTTTACAAAATGACGGTAAAAGTCTTGTGCAGCTTTTGTTGATTGTTCATCCAAACCACCAATTACTCTATCGTTATGTTCTAATTCGTAAATTACTTTACCAGGAAGCACTCTCTCAGGGCAATAAGCAATATTTAT
>MDTG01154519.1_pt1 | contig 21696 bp, 24 predicted proteins | sample 811421 | NCBI WGS metagenome assembly MDTG01 (sample SAMN05326645, study PRJNA326480) | marine metagenome | isolation source: seawater | place: Pacific Ocean: South East | collected 2011 | reverse complement strand
TTTTATTGGAATTCTTAAATTATCAATTATTGGAGACCAAATAAATTTAAATGAGTAAGCTAAAGCCGCCCAACTAAACATTGTAATGGTACTTCTACTTACACCTGCTTTTACCAACCAAACAGATAGGGTTGAAAATACAAGAAGAATTGGCAGCCCGGAAGAGAAACCAAATAAAAGCATTCTTAATGATTTAATATTTAGAAAAATTTTCATAAAATTATTAATTTCTCCAAAAAGATGGAAAGAATAAAACTAACACTGCAAAAAGTTCTAATCTTCCGAGCAGCATTCCAAATGATAATACCCATTTAGAAATATTCGGGATATCTTTATAATTTCCATTTGGGCCAATCATTTCACCGAGTCCTGGCCCTACATTAGAAATAGCACTTGCTGCGCCAGAGATTGATGTAATAAAATCAAGTCCACTAATAGATAGAAGCATAGAAATTATTAAAAAAATAAATAAAAAAGTAAAAATAAAAATTAATACAGAATTTATAAATTCATCAGAAATTTTTTGATTATTATATTTAGTTACTATAACACTATTTGGTGAGATTAATTTTTTGACTTGATTTTTTAAAAATATAAGTAACATTTGTAACCTAAATATTTTTATTCCACATGCTGTTGAACCTGCACAGCCACCTACAAACATTAATAATAAAAAAAATATTAAAGAAAATTTTCCCCATAATCCAAAGTCATCTGTTACGTAACCAGTACCTGATAAAATCGAAATGACATTAAAAGAGGAAATTCTTACTTTATCAAAAAAATTACTTTCATAATTTATAAAAAATAAATATATAAACATTATTAAAATTGAAAATAATAACAAATAAATTAATCCCTTTATTTGAACGTCTTCAAAAAAAACTTTTCTATTTCCTCGAATGAATTTAAGGTATGAAATAAAAGGGATACTTCCCAGAATGATAAATATACTTGCTACTATCTCTATATTAGAATTTTTAAAAAAACCAATAGAGTCATTGTGAGTAGAAAAGCCACCAGTAGCAATTGTAGTCATCGCATGGCTAACACTATCGAATATTGTCATTCCAAATATCCAATAAAAAAATCCACATAAAAGAGTTAATATAATGTAAGTTAGAATTATTATTGCCGCAACTTCGATTGTACGAGGTAAAATTTTTTCAGTGCTATCTGGTCCCTCCATTTTGAATAACTGCATTCCTCCGACTTTTAATAAAGGAAGTATTGTTATTGCCATTACAACTATACCTATACCACCTAACCACTGCATTATTGCTCTCCATAATAAAATACTTTTTGGACTGTTATCTAGATCTGCAATAATTGTGGCGCCTGTTGTAGTTATTCCTGACATGCTCTCAAAAAAAGCTTCACTAAAACTAAAATTTTGGTTAGACAATAAAAAAGGTAAACTGCCAAAAATTGCCACCATAATCCACGCTAAAGAAGAAAATAGAAATGTCTGTCTTAAATTTAGTTTATACTCTCTTTCAAGATTGGACAGCACAAACAATATTCCTATGAAAACAGTAATAAACGAGGCAGATATAAAACTATGACTTTCTTCTTGAAAAATTATTTGTAAAGCATACGGAGCCGTCATTGCAACTCCTAAAACAATTAATAATATGCCAATAAGAAAAAAAACTGTTTTGTTTGTGGACATTAAAATTGAGATTATTTAAATAGTTCTAAAATTCAACTTAATATCTTGTAATTATATCTGTATTTTGCACATAAAATTTAATAAACCTAGGTAATGCTTGATAACAACTTGATCCAATCTACCTCATCATGGCCATTTGTAGAGGTTAGGAAATTATTAAAGGACAGAAAAGATTTAATTAAGAAAAAAAATAAAATTACTTTTCAAACAGGTTACGGTCCAAGTGGATTACCACATATTGGGACTTTTGGAGAGGTAGCTAGAACCACAATGATGATAAATGCTCTTAACCACATCCAAAAAATTGATCATGAATTAATAACATTTTCTGATGATATGGATGGCTTAAGAAAAGTTCCAGACAACATTCCTAATGATGTTTTATTGAAAAATAATTTAGGAAAACCCCTTACTTCAATACCAGATCCCTTTAACAAGTTTAATAGTTTTGGCGAGCACAATAACGAAATGCTCAAAAAATTTTTAAAAAAATTTAATTTTAAGTTTACCTTTAAAAGCTCAACAGAGAATTATAAAAAAGGTATTTTTAATAATTCATTAATGCGAGTTTTAGAAAAGTATGAAGAAATAATGAATATTATCTTACCTACTTTAAGACAAGAAAGACGAAAAACCTACAGTCCATTTTTACCAGTATGTCCAAATACTGGTAAAGTGCTCGAAGTTCCACTAGTGAGTATGGATCAAAAATCTGGAAAAGTTGTGTTCGATAATGATGGCACAAAACTAGAAACAAATATTTTAAACGGAAACTGTAAATTACAATGGAAAGTTGATTGGGCAATGCGTTGGTTTACTTTCGATGTTGATTTTGAAATGTACGGAAAAGATTTGACTGAAAGCGCAATATTATCCAATAAAATTTGTCGTACACTTGGAAAAAGTCCTCCTAACGGATTTGCTTATGAACTTTTTTTAGATGAAAAAGGAGAAAAAATTTCTAAATCTAAAGGAAACGGAATTTCAATTGAACAATGGTTAAGATATGCTTCACCAGAAAGTTTATCACTATATATGTATCCTAACCCTAAGAGAGCGAAAAAACTCTATTCAGAAGTAGTTCCAAAAACTGTCGATGATTACCTATCATTAATTGAAAAGTTTCCTAAACAAAATATAGAAGATCAAATACAAAATCCAGTTTGGCATGTACACAATGGAAAGCCACCAAAAGAAAAAATTGTGATGCCATTTTCTATGTTATTAAACTTAGTTGGATCTAGTAATGCGGTTAAAAAAGATATACTTTGGAAATTTATCAATCGTTTTCACAAAGAGATTAAACCCAGTGAATATAAGATACTTGACGGTCTTACGATTTATGCAATTAACTATTTCAAAGATAAAGTTGAACCAAATAAAAAATTTAAAAAACCCAATCTTGAAGAAAAAAAAGCACTAAAAAATTTAGTAAAAAAATTAAGTGAAATTAATCAAACGTTATCTCCGGAGGAAATACAAACTCATGTTTATACCGTCGGAAAAGAAAATGGATACGAAAAAAATCTACGAGATTGGTTTAAGCTTATTTACGAAGTAGTATTTGGAGTTGAGAATGGACCTAGAATGGGTTTTTTTATAAGTTTCTTTGGACTTAATGAAACAATTGAATTAATAAATAATAAAATAAAATAATGTTTTCAATTTTAAAGCCATTAATTTTTTCTTTAGATCCTGAAACTGCACATGATTTTGCAATAAATTCTTTAAAGTTTAACGTTTTACCTAAAAATATTTTTAAAGTAGAAAATGAGGAAATGTTAGAAACTAGTTTATTTAATGAGAGAATACCTAACCCGATTGGTTTAGCCGCTGGGTTTGACAAAAGCGCTGAAGTTTACAACTCTTTATTTAAGCTTGGTTATGGTTTTGTGGAAGTTGGTACAGTGACTCCAAAAAGACAACTTGGCAATTCAAAACCTCGAGTATTTAGATTGGAAAAGGATCTTGCTCTAATAAATCGCCTTGGCTTTAATAATCATGGATCTGAAATTGTCTCTATGAGAATCTCAAATAATCTTCCAAGTGGTTTTTTAGGTATTAATATTGGCCCTAATAAAGACACTAAAAACAAAAAAGAAGATTATTATATATGTTTGTCTAAACTTTCATCTTTTGCCGGTTACATTACCATCAACATATCTTCACCGAACACTGAAGGTTTAAGAAATTTCCATGATCAAAAAGAACTTGAAAAATTACTTATCGGAGTTAATAAAATTAAAAAAGAGGAAAACATAAAACGACCAATAGCAATAAAAATATCTCCAGATATTGATGAAAATGAAATTAGCAAAATTATTGAATTAATTTTTAAACATAAAATTGATGGGATTATAGTGTCTAATACAACAGATAGTAACCGAGAAAATTTAATTGATATTCAAAAAAAAGAAAAAGGGGGATTATCTGGTCAACCATTAAAAAATTTATCTACGGATTTAATTAGAAAATTTTTTAAAGAAACACGAGGCAGAATACAAATCATTGGAGTTGGAGGTGTAGACTCAGGTCAGTCCGCTTTTGAAAAAATAGTTGCAGGAGCTGATGTAGTTCAACTATATACCGGCATGGTATACAAAGGTCCTGGAGTAGTAAAAGAAATGAAAAAAGAGTTAATTTCAATTTTAAAAAAAGAAAATATCAAAAATATTGGTGATGCTGTTGGAATTAATGCTTGACCCGAATGATCCCTACACTTATATAACTGTAAGATAAATTATGACTAAAAGATGTGAATTGACTGGAATTTTACCTTTAAAGGGAAACAACGTAAGTCATGCTAAAAATAAAACAAAAAGAAGGTTTTTACCAAACTTAAAAAAGGTTACCTTTAGAAGTGATATTTTAAAAAAAGATATCAAATTAAAAGTAGCTAATGCAGCTTTAAGAACTGTAGACTTCAAAGGCGGTTTAGACAAATTTCTTTTGACAGCTAAAAATTCAAAATTATCAAAAAAAGTAAAAAAATTAAAAGCTTCTATTTCAAATAAATCCTAAAATGAACTTATATTATAAACTATCTATAATGATGGGATTTATAGTCTTAGTTTCAAATTACTTAGTTCAATTTCCTATTCAATATTTGGGTTTAAGTGAAATTCTTACTTACGGAGCATTTAGTTACCCAATTACTTTCTTGATAACTGATCTAGCAAACAGAGCTTACGGAAAAGCGGTTGCAATAAAAGTTGTTTATACAGGTTTTATCATTGGTATCTTACTTACTTTGTTTGTATCAACAAACTTTTCAGATATTATTTCAATAAGAATAGCCATAGGGTCAGGAATTGCTTTTTTTGTTGCGCAAAACTTGGATGTTCAAATATTTGACCGTTTAAGAAAAAAAGTTTGGTTCGTCGCGCCAATTATTTCATCAATATTTGGCTCCATAACTGATACATTCTTATTTTTTTCAATAGCTTTTTATTCAACTGGAATTCCATGGGTCACTCTTGCTATTGGTGACTTAGCAGTAAAATTTGTGATTGCAATCTTAATGCTAGTACCTTTTAGATTGTTATTAACTAAAATTAAAGATTACACCGAAAGTTCGGGCTATAAAGCTAATCTCTAGTGAACAGTTTTTTTACTTTTCTCCACAAATAAATCCGTCAATTGATTAATCATCACATCTCCCAAGTCTTGGACGTCAGTAATTTTTATAGCTCTATTATAATAACGGGTAACATCGTGACCGATACCAATAGCTAAAAGTTCAATATTTGATTTATTTTCGATAAACTTTACTGTTTGTTTTAAATTTGTTTCAAGATAATCACTTGTATTAGTTGATAGAGTGGAGTCATCAACAGGTGCCCCATCTGATATCACCATAAGGATTTTTCTTTCCTCTTTCCTTTTGTTCATTTTGTTAAAAGCCCATTTGAGAGCCTCGCCATCAATATTTTCTTTTAACAATCCTTCTTTAAGCATCAAACCCATATTATTTTTTGCTTGTCTCCAAGGTGTATCAGCTGATTTATAAATTATATGTCTCAAATCATTTAGTCTCCCAGGGAAATTTGGTTTTTCATTTTTCATCCATTTTTCTCTACAAGATCCACCTTTCCAATGTTTAGTGGTGAAACCTAATATTTCAACTTTAACCATGCACCTCTCCAGTGTCCTTGATAAAATGTCTGCACAAATAGCTGCTACAGATATAGGCTTGCCTCTCATCGATCCAGAATTGTCGATAAGTATTGTTACTAAAGTATCTTTAAATTCTATTTCTTTTTCTTTTTTGAAAGATAGAGAATTAAAAGGATCCATAATAATTCTTGGCAGCTTTGAAGTATCTAGCAAACCTTCCTCCAAATCAAAATTCCAAGATCTATTTTGTTTTGCCAATAATTTTCTTTGTAATTTATTTGCCAACTTTGAAATAAAATTTTTTAGCTGTAATAATTGCTGATCTAAATTTTTTCTTAATCTTAATAGTTCATCAGTATTTTCTAATTCCTCAGCTTTTATTATTTCGTCAAATTCCTCGGTAAAAATCTTATATTTAAGATCAGTAATATTTTTTTTTCCTATTTTCCTTAAGTCAGGTCTTGAATTGTCCTCGATTTCTATTTCTTCATCAGTTTTATCAGATTCTATTGCCTCATTTTCTAAATCAGGAACGCCACTTTCAATTGACATTTCTTCTTGCTTACTTTCTTTTTCTTTAGATTTACGCTCTTGATTTTGTTGTTTGGAGTTTTTATCCTCATTTTTATCGCTTTCTCTTTTTTCTTCTTCAATATTTTCATCCAAATTCATGCTAGATATTAATTGTGATATTAGTGAATTAAATTGATCCTGATCTAAAGTAAGATTTTTTAGCTCGTTAATTTTACTTTGAAATTGATTGCTTAAATCTTTTTTGTAAGATTTAAATTTCTTTTCAGCTTTTAAATCATTTTTGAAATCTAAAAATTTAGTTCTCAAATAATATTCAAAAGACTCAATTATTTTGTTTTCACTAGTTTTTAAGTCTAAACCAGATATTCTTTTTTGATAATATTTTTCTATGTTATTTTTAACACCTTTAAAATAACTTGTTCCAATTTTTTCACACCTTATTTTTTCTGAAATCTGATAGAGTTTTTTTGATATATTTCCATGTGGCTCATATTTTTTGAGGGTTTTTTTGTCTGAAAACCTAAAATTAAGAGATTTTGAGTCCGCTGAAGCTCTTATTTCCTCATAATTAATTTTATTATTAAAATTTGTAAGATTAGGCAATTTGATAGAATTTTTATTTTCTTTTAAAATCTCGTTTCCAAAAGAAATTTCTATATTATGGGAATTAGACAATGATCTTACAGTTGAACTAATTGCAAGTTTAAAATCTTCTAAGTTTCCTTTTTTATTTTGCACTTTAAATAGACACGTTTATAGAAGACTCAGGAAGATCTTCACCGAAACATCTTTGATAATATTCGGAAATTATTTTTTTTTCTAAATCATCACATTTATTAAGAAAAGTAATTCTGAAAGCATATCCCTTATCTTTAAATATCTCAGTGTTCTCAGCCCAATGTAGTACAGTTCTAGGACTCATGACAGTAGATATGTCGCCATTAATAAATCCTTTTCTTGTTAAGTCTGCTGTTCGTACCATATTAGATATTATTTCTTTTCCATCTTTGTTATTAAAACTTTTATTTTTGGCTAAAATAATTTCTAATTCTTTATCAAACGATAGATAATTAAGAGTCGAAACAATGTTCCATCTATCCATTTGTCCCTGATTGATTTGCTGAGTTCCATGATAAAGTCCAGTTGTATCTCCAAGACCAACAGTGTTTGTCGTTGCGAAAATTCTAAAGAAATCGTGCTGTTCTAAAACTCTATTTTTATCTAGTAACGTAAAGTTTCCGTTACTTTCCAAAACTCTTTGGATGACGAACATGACATCCGGCCGCCCAGCATCATATTCATCAAAAACTAAAGCAATAGGATTTTGTATTGACCACGGAAGAATACCCTCTTTAAATTCTGTTATTTGTTTATTTTCTTTAAGAATAATGGCATCTTTACCTATCAAATCAATTCTACTTATATGACTATCTAAGTTTACTCTCACGCACGGCCAATTTAATCTTGCAGCAACTTGTTCAATGTGTGTCGACTTACCTGTTCCGTGGTATCCTTGTATTAAAACTCTTTTATTAAAAGAAAAACCTGCCAAAATTGCCAAAGTAGTATCTTTATCAAATTTATAATCGGGATCAATTTTAGGGACATATTCATTCTTTTTGGAAAAAGCTCCAACCTTCATATCACTGTCCAAGCCAAAAGTTTGTTTAACAGATAATTTTATGTCGGGTTTTTGTAGAAATTGTTCTGAATTCATTTCTTTCCTAAACTTTTTTTAAGTTGACTATAAGCTAAAGTAATTTTTTTCAATTTTTCCTCAAATTTCTTGTTACCTTGATTTTTATCAGGATGATATTTTTTTACAAGTTCTTTAAATTTTAATTGTATTTTTTCCCATTTTACTTCATCATTTATCTCCATCACTTGAAGCGCATCACGATCTGTTTGGGAAAGCTTAGTTTTTTTGAAATCTCTATAGTTAGAGCTATTAAAAATATTTAGTTTATCCTCTAAGGCATTATTCCATAGAATATTAAAAAAATTATCTGATGAACCGAATTTTTTTGTTGATTTATGCCAGGTCAAATCAGATTTAATGAAATATTCTATTTCTTGATCATTCATGTTCTCAAAATAATTCCAGTTTTTATTGAAAATTTTTATATGCTTCAAACAAAGCAATCTATATTTTTTGCTATTATCTTTTTCCGTTGGTGCTTTATATGCGCCAGTTTCTTTACAATTTTCCCAATCACAAATTATTTTCATAAATTTTATTTATATAGTAAAATTTAATCAATGAATAATTATTTTGATAAAATTAAAAAAAAACTTACTGATCAATTTAAAATTGAAGATCTTGAAATTATTGATAATTCCCATTTGCATAAAGGACATAAATCTTTTTCAAAGGAAAGATTTCATTTATGTTTAAAAATTAAATCTATATATTTATATTCAATACCTAGAGTTGATGCTCATAAGTTTATCATGAAAGCGCTGAATGACGATCTTAAAAATAAAATTCATGCCCTAGAAATTAATATTGAACAATAGATCTAGAATGTTTTTTTAAATTCGTTAATGAGATTTTATATTTTCCCGGAAGAGTGGTTTTTCCTATTTTTTTAAGTAATATAAAGTTAATTTTATCATCATCATTTTTTTTATCATTTTTAAGAAACGGTATTAATTTCTGTATAGAGCTTGCGGTTTTAAATTTTGAATAAGTGTATGATAAGGTATTTTTTTTGAATATATTTTCTATCTTATAGTAATCTTGTAACTTACAAAGTTTTTTAATTAAAGATAGACGTGCCTCCAAAATAATTCCCGATAGTACAGCCTCTCCATGAGTTATATTATTTAAAAAATTAGCTTTAGCTTCGATCGCATGAGCAAAAGTATGTCCGAAGTTTAAGATCATTCTGGATCCTTTTTCGTTAACATCTTTCTTGACAAAGCTTATCTTAATTTCACAACTTTTTCTTATTGCATATGCAAGTTCTTTGTTTTTTCTTTTTAAAATATATTGAGTATTTTTTTCTAACCAATTAAAAAAAATTTTATCTTTAATTATTGAATGTTTTAATATTTCAGCATAACCACATATCATCTCCTTTTTAGGTAATGATTTTAGAAAAATCGTGTCACTTATCACTAATTTAGGTTGGTAGAAAGATCCTATTAGATTTTTTCCAAAAGTTGAGTTCACACCTGTCTTGCCACCAATAGCCGAGTCAACTTGAGCTAGCAGAGTAGTTGGAATATTGATAAAATTTATTCCTCGCTTAAATATACTAGCTATAAACCCAACCACATCTCCGGTAATGCCTCCTCCAATACTTATTATCAAATCTGAACGATTAAAATTTTCCTTTAATAATTTAGGCAAAATATGATTCACAGTTTTAAGTGACTTTGATTTTTCACTAGCATGGAACGGTAAAGTTAATAGTTTGTAATTGTTTAGTTTTTTTTTAATGTTTCTTACAATTTTTTTTGGGACCTTTTTATCAACTATCAGAGCTATTTTAATTGTTTTAGGACAAAGAGATTTAATTCTCTTATCCAAAACATGAAGAATATTAGTACCAATTAGCACCGAATATTCATAATTAAAATCTTTAAGCCTTATCTCTTTTATTTTCATATAAATTAAATATTTTATCAGAAATAGTAGTTGGTTTTAATAAGTCACAACTAATCCTAAAATCTGCTTCACTATAAGTTTTCTTTCTCTCCAAGTAAATTTTATTGATAGCATCTCTTAGATTTTTTTTAAGTAATAAAGGCCGTCTTTTTGTTTTTTCTAATCTTTTAACCAATATATTAGTTTTCACATCAAGCCAGAAGCTTATACAAGTTTTTTTTACTATATCTCTTATAGATTTGTTTAAAAAAGCTCCCCCACCTAGGGAAATAACCATATCTTTTTTTCTTAATTGATCTAGGGTTATATCATTTTCTAATTTTCTAAAATAATTTTCACTTTTATTTTTAAAAATTACATTTATTGAAGTACCCTCTGCTTTCTCAATAAGTTTATCAATATCTGTGAATCCATATGTGAGTTTTCTGGCCAATTCTTTACCCACAGTAGATTTTCCTACTCCCATCATTCCTGTCAAAACAAGGTTTTTACTCAAATTATTGTCCGATTTTGAAATTGATTTTTCATAAATATGTCTTATTTATTGAGTTTAAATTAAATCAAAAAGTATGCAACTTAAATACAATAGACGGCCAAGTTTAGGTAGTTCAGTTTTTAAAGTATTAATAAAACTATTTATTTTAGTAATATTTTTTATAATTGCGATTTTTCTAATTGAAAAAGTAAAATTTCCTAGTCCAGAAAAAAAATACGACATTGACATAACCAATGAAATTAAAAAACTTTAATTTTTTTATTGGTCTACTCTTTGCATTTTTTATCCTTTTACCACTTAGAGGGGAAGATCAAAATATAGATATTTGGAGTAATAAAACTAAAAAAAAAGACTCTGAATTACAAAATAAAAAAATTAATAACGATAATATTATCAATAATCTAAAACCATCTAATAAAATAAAAACAAACGAAATAGTTCAGATTGAAAAAAGCAAAATAGAAAATGAAGAAGAACTTAAAATTTTTGGCGTACACGATCCTGAGGATTATAATTTTGATCTTAATATGTGGTCTTCAACAAATGCAGAAGATATAAGATCAACAATAAAGAGAATTGAAAAAATCAATTTATCAAAGACTTCAAATGAAATTTTGGAAAATATTTTATTATCTTTCTCATACCCACCTATTGGGATGAATGAAAAGGAGTTTGTTAGATTAAAAATTGACTGGTTAATTAAAAATGACAGACATGATCTAATTGAAAATTTTTTAAAACAAAATAAAGAATTTGACGGAAAAAGAAAACTTGTACAATTTTTAGTTGATGAAAATATTTCAAATGCAAATTTAAAAGAAGGTTGTGAAAAAATTGAATTTATCGATAGCACAATTAAGGATCCATATTTAGAAAAGTTTAAAATATATTGTTTTGTGTTTAATAATAAAGACTCTCAAGCGAGACTCTTATTAGATATTTTAAGAGAGGAAAATCAATCAGATAAGTTTTTTGATGATAAAATTAACTATTTATTAGGTATTTCAGATAAAACCTCTCCAAAAATAAATGAAAAAAATTTACTGAATTTTTACCTTTCAAGTGTCACCATCAAAGATTTTGATTATCAACCAACTAATAAAACAAAAAAAGAAATTTGGAAATATTTAAACTCTGCTAATTTAATTAAATTAGATGATATTAATGACAAAAATAAACTTAAAGACTTAGAGACAGCAGCTAATAGGGGACAAATAGACCCAAATATAATTTTTGATATTTACAAACAAATAAATTTTAACTTGAGCAATTTAATTAATGCAAAAAATACTTATCAAACATTAGATAATATTGATTCGAGAGCATTAATTTATCAAAAATTTTTGCTATCAGAAAATAACGAAAATAAAATAGAATATTTATTTTTATTAGATGATCTTTTTAAAAAAGATAAAATTGAAAATATTTATTCAAAATTTCTTAGTGAAAATTTAAAAAAAATTGGATTAGATAATATCCCTGATAATTATCAAGAAATTTCTCAAAAAAAAATACTTGACGCTGAAGAACTTAAAGATGGTAAAATTAAATACAATGATAAAGTTTTACATCAGTCAAAAGTATTAAAATATTTTACTGAAGCTGAAAACCAAAAAAAAGTTCAAAAAGATCTTGATAAACTGTTAAAAAAATTTAACAAAAATAAAAGATATTTCTTTTCTGCAAAAGATTTAGCATTAATCAGTTCTTTAATAAAAGATGGATTTGAGATACCTTCGAATTTCAATTACTTAGATCTTGCTGATAAATATGAAGTACCTAAAAACTTAGTTCAACTAATCAAAAAAGAACAAAACGCTTTTTTAGCTTTGAAAATTGTTGAAATTATTGGAGAAGACGAGCCTTATCAATTAGATCCAGAAACAATATTTTTCATTACAAGTCTTCTTAATGAAACGAATTTAATACAGATTAGAAATAAAGTATTAATTTCAGCTCTACCCCAAAGAATTTAATTAGATTATATATAATTATGACTAAAAGAAAGATTGTAATCGAGCCGGACCCTATTCTTAGAAAGAAAAGTGAAATTATTCAAAAAGTTGGTATCGATTTAAGAAGATTGATGGATGACATGCTTGAAACAATGTATGCAGCTCCTGGAATTGGCCTTGCAGCTGTTCAGATTGGAGTTTTAAAAAGAGTAATTGTTATAGATGTTTCAAAAGAAAAAGAAAAAAAAAATCCTCTTTTTTTAATAAATCCCCAAATTATTAGCAAATCAGATCAAACATCCGTATACGAAGAAGGCTGCTTATCTTTGCCAGGTCACTTTGCCGAAGTTGAGAGACCTGCAATTTGTAATATAAATTTCTTAGACTATCACGGAAAGAAAAAAGAGTTAAAAGCAGAAGGAATTTTAGCAACATGTATTCAACATGAGATTGACCATTTAAATGGAATATTGTTTATAGACTATTTGTCAAAACTTAAAAAAGATATGATTATTAAAAAATTAAGTAAGAAAAAAAAAGATTCATATAAAATAGTTTTGTAAATAGATGGCTTTAAATATAATTTTTATGGGAACACCAGAATTTGCAGTTCCAATTTTAAATTCAATTTTTAAGTCCGACCATAAAATTTTACAAGTGTACACTCAACCACCGAGAAAAAAAAATAGGGGACAGAAAATTAATATTTCTCAAGTTCACAAATTTTCAATAGAAAATAAAATTGATGTATCTCACCCAGAAACTTTTGATGATAAAGAGGTAAAAAAAATTCTAAATTTAAATCCTAACGTAGTCGTCGTAGTAGCTTATGGTAAAATATTACCTGTAAAACTTTTAGACAATACCAAAATAAAATTTATAAATATTCACGCATCTTTACTTCCAAAGTGGCGTGGAGCTGCACCGATACAAAGAGCATTAATGAATTTAGATAAAGAGACAGGTGTATCGATCATGAAAATTCTCCCTAAATTAGATACCGGACCAGTTATGATGCAGTCAAAAATCAAAATCGATAAAAAGACAGATTTTGAAAGATTAAGTAATACAATGGCATTACTCAGCGCAAAAATGATTCTACAGTCTTTAGATTTAATTGAGAAAAGAAAGGCAAAATTTTTTCCTCAGGATGAAACTAAAGCAACCTATGCAACAAAGTTAGATAAAAAAGAGTATTTGATTGACTGGAATGACGATTCGGAAAAAGTTGCAGCTAAAATAAAAGCTCTTTATCCTAAACCAGGTTCCTGGTTTTTATTCAAGGGCTCAAGAATTAAGGTTTTAAAAGTTGAAGAAGTTAAAGCTAAAGGAAGTCCGGGCGAAATAATTAAAAGTAACTTTACCATAGCATGCGGTTCAAATGCTGTGAGACTTCTAGAAATCCAAAAAGAGGGAAAAAAAAGAATGTCTATCGATGATTATCTAAAAGCAAATAATTTAAAAGTAGGCTTTAATGTTAAAAAAAACTTTTAATTACTTAATTAAAATTGAATATGACGGGACAAATTTTATTGGTTGGCAAATCCAAAAAAAAGGAAGAAGTGTTCAAGGCCAAATCGAAAAAGTTTTAAAAAAAATTTTTAAGACTAAAATTAGAATTATTGGTGCTGGCAGAACTGATAAAGGAGTACATGCTTTTGAACAATGTGCAAGTTTTAAAACAGATAAAGAAATTAAAAATAAAATACAATTTTTAGACTCCTCTAATTATTTTCTCCGGGAAGATTCTATTTCCATTCTAGATATTCAAAAAAAAGAGAAAACTTTCAACTCGCGATTTTCCGCAAAAGAAAGAACTTATGAGTACAGAATTATAAATAGGAGAGGATATCCAGCATTAAATAAACATAAAGCATGGCACATTAAAAAAAAACTTGATTTACAGCTTCTTAAAAAAGGTGTCAAACTTTTAAAGGGGACTCATAACTTTTCTACCTTTAGAGCGGCAAGTTGTTCAGCATTTTCTCCTATAAAAAAAATGAATCTTGCCCAAGTTAAAATTAACGGTGAATCAATAACAATTACTTTTAAATCTAGGTCATTTTTACAAAATCAAGTTAGGTCAATGGTAGGAAGTTTAATATATTTATCTTCTAACAAATGGACTTTAAGATTTTTTAAGAAAGTTTTTAAATCTAAAAAAAGAGAGCTATGCGCTCCTCCCGCACCAGCTCACGGATTATTTTTAAAAAAAATTAAATATAAATAATTATTTAAAGCCATATTTTTTTAATGAACTTAAAGATATGCTTAAAATAGAACTAATGTTTTCAAAAAAATTCAATTTGTTGTATTTTTTGTTAATTTTCCAAATGCAATAAACATTCCTTAGTTTATTACTTTGAAGAGATTTATCTCTAACTCGATATTTAGCTAAATATTTTTTCAAACAATATGCGTATTTCTCTCTCCTCAGCAAATCACACTTAAACAGGTAGTCCTCACATACTTTTGTATCTATAAATTTTATATTTTTAACGATTTTTCTATTTAATAAAATAGTGCTCATTGAAATAGAGGTATCTTTAATAAAACTTGAATAACTAAAGATATCTGGGACCCGAATTTTATTATTTACTCTCCCAAAAGTTTCATAATAAGTATAAGTAAAATTATAATTATTATTTTTTATAAAGGCAATTTGTTGGCTTAGCTTTTTTTTATTCCAAATATCATCTGAGTCTAAAAAAGCAATATATTTTGATTTTGAAATCTTTAAACCTAAATTTCTACAGAAAGCTGCACCTCGATTTTTTTTAAGCCAAATAATTTTTATCTTTTTAATTTTTTGATATTTTTTAACAATTTTTTTTGTTTTTTGATTAGAAGCATCATCCACAATTATTAGCCTCCAATTTTTGTAAGTCTGGCTAATAACACTTTTTATTGTTGCGTCTAAATATTTATAACTATTATAATTTGGTAAAATAATATCTGTTTCAGCATTCTTTTTTCTCATTTTAAAAATTCTTTTATTTCAAACTGAGGCATAGTATTTTTTTTTCTAAATATTTTTACCAAAAATTTAAGCAATATGCCAAAAAATGATCCAAATCTAATTGGGTAAAAAGAAAAATTTAAAACCATATCAGACCAGAGCTTTAAAAGTCTTTTGAGATCGTAATTACTCTCACCAAATTTTCTAGCATAATGATCTACCGAAATCATACCAATATTTTTGGTACTATTAATTATTATACCATCTAAATAAATATCTGGTTTTTTATAAGTAATAATCTTTTTAATTATATTTTTTCTTATACCTCTAAATGAGGACATATAAATATTTATAGGTTTATTTAAAAGGGAACTTGAAACAAAATTATTTATGTCACTCACCACTTTTTTCCAAAATTTATGTTTTCTATTTTTGTAATAAGTATAACAAACTTCGTGTTTGTCTAAGGTCTCTAGAATCTCAGGAAAAAATTTTGGTGAATGTTGTAAATCGTCATCAAGAGTAATTACTTTTTTACCAGAGCAAAAACTAAAACCTGCAAAAATTGCGTTATGTTGACCGAAATTTTCCGATAAATTAATTGCTTTAATATATGAAAAATCTTTTTTAAGTTTTTTGATTTTTTTCCAACTATCATCTTTACTATTATCGTTTACAAATATTAATTCAAAATCATTTTTTAAATCAATTTTACTTACCACTTTAAATATTTCATGATTAAGTAAATCTAATGTTTTGCTACTATTAAATACTGGGATGATAATCGATAATTTCATTTATTATAATATTTTTTTAAAATATGATTTAGATAAGATTTATTAAACCTTAGACTAAGGTCTTTTATTGCTTTGCTTTTAAGCTCGTTCTTAATTTTAAATTTATAACTTTTAATTTTTTTTTTATTAAATACTGCTTTTTTCTTGGTTATTTTTTCAAGATTTTCTAAAATTTCTGAAGCATAATAAAATTTTGTATTTAACAAATTAATATCTTTATTTTTATTTTTGAAAATATTTACATAATAGATCGTCATTTTAACTACGTCTTCGATATCTAACAAATTTCTTTTAGCGTTGATCCATAAATTAAATTTTTTCTTTTCAATAATTTTGTTATAAAAAAAATTCACCAAAGTATTTGGGTTTTTGTTCGAACCCACTAACTCAGGTAGTCTGATGATAATATATTTTTTTACCTTCAGCTTAATCAACTTTTCAATTTTTATTTTATTTTTAACATACGCATGATTTCTAGATTTATCAAAAATTGAACATGTGCTTATGTAAACAATTTTTTTATTGTTAGATTTTATAAATTCTTCTATTCTTTTAAATTCTCTTTTAAATTCTTTATTCTTGTTCTCCAGTGAATTAGATATGCCTGCTGCATATAGAATAATCTTATTTTTTTTAAAAAAAGCTAATTTTTTTTTAAATGCTTTAGCTAAAAAACCCGATCCTTGAATAAAATTGATATTTTTTTTTGACATATGGTATATTAATTAATTAACACATTTATACTTATATTAACAAAACTAAAAAAATGTCTCAAAGAACAAGTAGATTATATAATTTTGTAAATCATCCAATAGTTTACATGATTTTCCAAAAACTTATGTCCGGAACGTCATTTAGAAAAAAAATTATTAAACATAATATAAAAAATAAAAGGGCAAGAGTTTTAGATATTGGTTGCGGACCAGCTGAGATATTAAACTATATCCCTAAAACTGAATATTACGGTTTTGATATTGACAAAAGATCAATAAAATATGCAAAGTCAAAATTCATTGGTAAAAACTATCATTTTTTTTGTAAACGCTTTGTAAATAAAGATTTAAAAAGGATTCCTAAAGTAGACTACGTAGTTTTATTTGGAATTCTTCATCATTTAAAAGATAATGAAGTGAGAAATATTCTTAGATTATGTAATAAAATAATGAAAAAAAATGCAAAACTTATTACAGAAGATCCAATTTTACTTAGCAAACAAAACCCAATCGCAAAATTTATAATTACCCGAGATCGAGGTTTAAACGTAAGAACTAAATCACAGTATCTTGAACTTGTTAAAGTATACTTTAAAAAAATTAATTCAAAAATTACTCATCAATATTTTATACCGTATACTTGGTTTTCAATGGCTTGTAGAAAATGAAGAAATTTCTTACTACAAATTTAAAATTGATTGATAGTAAAATTTAGCAAATAAACCTAGTGATAAAAAATAAAAATAAAATAGATAAATTGATTTATTATCATTTAAAAATATTTTTGTTTTAAAAAAAAGAAGTACTAATAAAAAAATTAGTGGATCAAAGTACTCTTGCATTAATGGATAAAGAAGCACAGATAATAATATGTAAAAAAAAATAATTAATCTATCAGTTGTTTTTTTTCCAATATATGTAATTACAATAATCGTGCTTATAAAAGAACTTATTAGAAAGAATAGTTTTTGATATAGAATATTATTAAATGATGATCCTAATTTAAATATAAAACCCTTCCCAATGTTAGCATGATATGAGAGTTCTACAGGATTGTAAAAAAAAATAATAAAGAATAGAGATAAAAAAATAAGAATAATCAAAATTAAATTAGTAGAATTTTTAAAGATATTAATTTTTATTTCGTTTATTACATTTTTCTTCCTAAGTATAAAAAAAGGCATCATATATAAACATATAATTGGAATTACATAAACTAAGTGATCCCAATAAATTCCTTCTTTTAAAGTATGTGTCGTTGCGGCTTTAGGTGAGAAAAAACCTTTCCAATTATAAATAAGATACAAATAAGGAAGAGAAAATAAAAAGTATAAAAACACTGAAACTATTTTAAATTTTCTTTCACATTCAGAAAATATAATTGAACAAAAAATAATTAATGGAATTATAATTAGCTTTAAGTCAAAATATACACATACAGAACTAAAAAAAATTGCAAAAAAAAGTAAAATAAATTTATTTATAGAACTTATGTTAAAATAATTAAAAAATAGATATGAGAGAAGCACTGCTATAATTCCAAAATTTTCTTCTAAAGCCCAGTAACCACTTGTCCTTACATAAGGACTAAACAATACTGTAGAACATATTGTAAGTAATACTAAAATATTAATATTTTCTTTTTGAAACTTAGACTTTAGACATAGGAAAAGGAGGACAGGTATAAAAAAGGAAAGTAAAAATACGCTTAATCTGAATTGAAATTCATTATTAGTGAGAGGATTAAAGTATTTGTGTAAAATATAAATTAAAGGAGATCTATTACTATAATATTCTTGTATTGAATAATTTATATTATTATTTAAAAAAATTTTAAGATTATTCCATGTATGAATAAAATCTCCTTTATAACCACCTGCGCCAGCAGAATTTTCACCAACAATAAAACCAAAAATAAAATAACTGAGTGAGAAAAAAAATAATAAAAAATATGTTATTTTATTTTTTTCTAATTGCATCAAGTTATCAATTATTTTTACAAATAATAGTTTGTTGGTTTGTATTTCTAAAAATCTTTTCAATTAAATAAATACATAAAATTAAAAATTTAAAAATATTTTTTATAAAAAAATTTTTAGAAGGAAGGGTTAACGCATGAATGTTGAATTGGCTTAATTCAATTTTTAAATTACTCAACTTATTTCTTTTGTATAGACGTACTAATGAATTAACTGAAAAATGATTTAAATGATGCTTGTCATATAGCATCTCCATAGGTTTTGAGATGTAAAATTTATTCATGATTCTTGCAATTTTATAAAGTAAAGATGACTCGTTGATTGTATTATTTATAATATACCCATTTTTTTTACATAATTTTTTTTGAATAAGTATAAATTTATTTACGTCTTCTATGTGTTCAATTACCATATTACTTGTCACTACATCATATTTTTTTAATTTTTTATTTTTTTCTATATTTCCTTGAAGAAAATTTATTCTCTGGTGTTTTTTATTCTTATGATGATCAATTCCTGTTAATGAGACTTCTTTTATATTTTTGGATAAGTATTTTAAAAAATTGCCATTTCCACAACCTATGTCTAATATCGAAAATTTTCTTTTAAATTTTTTTTTGAAAAATTCTGTTAAATTTTTATACAAAACATAATCAGGATTTTCAAACCAATTGCTATGAGTAGATGAGAAGTATTCAGGTTTATATTTTTCAGGATTAATAATTGTTTTAACATCGGTAAATCTATGTTTACACCCATTACAAAAATGTAAGGAAACTGATTTAAGCTTTGTCAAATTATTCGAAATATTCTTACAAATATGGCATTTTACTTTCATTTCACTTACTCACCTTTGTACGATCTACTAATTCTCCATCTAGAGCCTTCTCTTACTATAAAACCAACACATTTCTTCGAACCGCACTTACAGGGAAAGTTTCTAAAATCTTCATCAAAGCTAAAACCATAATCATAAGTTAGCTCTTCATCTTTTTTGATATCTTTCATAGCAAACACCCATATTTTTAATCCTTGTCCCATTACTTCACAATTGGGATCACAAGAATGGTTTATTAATCTAGCAGTATTGAAAGCATAATCACCATCAAGATCATATCTCTTGTTAATATTGAACAAATAAATAGCTTTCGAATTATCAAATTTTGGATTTTTATCTGACTCACTTTTAGGAATGATTCTGCCTTTATATTCAATAATTTTTGATCCTTTCTTTATATCTTTGGAAGCAGACAATCCTCTTTTATCAATTTTTGATTTTTTAATTTTATATAGTTTCACTTAAAATATTCTACTAAAATATTATTATATATTTTTGTCAGTTTTCTTAAGTCACTTAAAGAAACGCATTCGTCTACTCTATGCATTGTTTTGTTTACTAATCCAAATTCGAGACAAGGGGCAATTTTTCTGATAAATCTCGCATCAGAAGTCCCCCCAGTTGTAGACAATTTTGGATTTATTTTTGTAATTTTTTTAATAATTTTTTGAGCCATAAATATAGTCTTTCCTGGCTTTGTTAAAAACGATTCTCCATTTGCCATATATTGAATTTTACAATTACATCTATTTCTTTTACTAATTTTTCTCACAATTGAATTAATTTTTTTCTTTAAGGAGCTAGATGTGTGAAAATTGTTATATCTTACATTGAATTGCGCTCTTGCTCTGGCTGGAATTACGTTATGAGCCTTATTATCAACATTTATTGATGTAAATTCTAAATTGGAAGGTTGAAAATTTTTATTACCTTTATCTAATTTATTCTCCTTTAACTTTTTGCATATAGAAACTATGGTATTTATTGGATTATTTGATAAATGAGGATAGGCTATATGTCCTTGAGTACCAGAGATTTCAATTTTTCCAGATAGACTGCCTCTTCTCCCAATTTTTATCATTTCTCCGAGTTTATTCGGATTTGTAGGCTCTCCAACAATACAAAAATCAATTTTTTCTCTTTTCTTTTTCAAGTAATCAACCACTTTTTTTGTACCATTTATCGCATAACCTTCCTCATCACCAGTAATTAAAAAACTAATCGATCCATTAAAATTTTGATTTTTTTGTAAAAATTTACTTACTGCTGCCACAAAGCATGCTATTGAACTTTTCATATCATTAGCTCCTCGTCCGATTAAATAATTTTTTTTAATATAAGGTTTAAATGGATTAGTACTCCAGTCTTTTAAATTTCCAGGAGGTACCACGTCAGTATGCCCAGCGTAACAAAAGTTTGGTCCTTTATTGCCTATTCGTGCGTATAGGTTTTTTATAGGTTTACTTTTTTTGTCTTTGAATTCTAAAATTTTACAATTAAAGCCTAATTTTTTTAATTTTTTACTTAGAAATTTAATCGCTCCTGCATCTTTGGGAGTGACACTTGGAAATCTAATTAAATCTTTAGATAATTGTAATTCGCTTATAATACTCATTAGTCCCTAAGTAAGTCATTAATAGAGGTTTTACTCCTAGTTTTCTCATCAACTTTTTTTACTATAACCACACAATACAATGAAGGTCCGTCAGGGTTCGATTTGTTTGGCAAGCTTCCAGGAACCACAACCGAGTATGCTGGAACTTTTCCATAATGTATTTCTCCAGAATTTCTATCTACTATTTTCGTAGATGCGCCAATGTAAACCCCCATTGATAACACAGCACCTTCCTCAACTAAAACACCTTCAGCAATTTCAGATCGAGCACCGATAAAGCAATTATCTTCAATAATAACAGGACCAGCTTGAAGCGGTTCTAGTACACCTCCTATACCTGCACCGCCAGAAATATGACAATTTTTTCCAACCTGAGCACATGATCCAACTGATGCCCAAGTGTCAATCA
>MDTG01339685.1_pt1 | contig 21698 bp, 21 predicted proteins | sample 811421 | NCBI WGS metagenome assembly MDTG01 (sample SAMN05326645, study PRJNA326480) | marine metagenome | isolation source: seawater | place: Pacific Ocean: South East | collected 2011 | reverse complement strand
CCCCCACTTTCAATTTAATTGGTGGGCGGTAAAGGACTCGAACCTATGACCCTCTCGGTGTAAACGAGATGCTCTACCAACTGAGCTAACCGCCCTAAATTAAACAGAACCGACATATACATCAAAAATTTTACAATGTAAAAAGCAAAAATATCAATTTAAGTTTTCAAAAATTAACTGTATTATTCAAATATATGATTATTCAGTGCAATTCTTGTGCAAAAAAATTCGTTGTTCAAGACAGTGCAATAACTGCTAATGGCAGGCTTGTGCAATGCAGCTCTTGTGGAAACAAATGGACTCAATATCCAGTTAAAAGTAAATCAGAAAAAAAGGCCACAAAGATACCTGATACCGTTAAAGCAGTTAAAACTAAAGCTTCTTTAAATAAAAAAAAGAAAAAGAAAAATATAGACACTTACTCACCAGAATATCTTCAAAAAAAACATGGCATAAAAATAATAGATCCTTCCAGCTTAGTTGAAAAAACAGAAGGAAAAAGAATGAATAATAAAAAATTAAAAGAAAGAAAGATTGGGTATGGATTTTATAATTATTTGATAACAATAGTAGTTTTTATAATTACTTTGTTAGGAATTTTAAATTTAACAGAAGAACTTTTAGTACAGTATTATCCAGATCTTGAAATACATATTAATTATCTTTTTGAGACAATAAATAATATCACAACAATTATTCAAGATATCCTTTCTAACTATTAAAGATAATCAATGGAAGAAAAATTTAATACTAATGAAATATTAGATGCCATAGATTATTTATTAAAAAAAGAAAAAATAAAAACGCTTATATCAAATAAAGAATTTAGAAAAGAAACTTCAAATATATTACCAAAGGATACTGAAAAAATAATTTCTCAAGCTGAAAAGTTTATAAAAAAAAATTAACTTTCTAAGTCTTTTATATTAATAAAATTATCAGAAATATTTTTATTATTTGATTTTATTTCTTTGAAAAAGTTCCAGGCTAAAACTAAAATAATATTATTTTTATCAGTAATAGAAGTTTTGTTTTTAATAGGTATCTTTACGCCTGGAACAAACTTTCCATGTTTAAGTTTATTATCCTCTACAATAAAATCGATCTCTTTTGATATACCAAAAAAGTTTAGTGCAGTTGTTGCTTTTGCAGGGGATCCATAACCTATTATCTTTTTATTTTTCTTCTTAATTTCAATAATATTTTTAATAACATTTTCTCGAATTTTATAAACTTTTTTACCAAAATCTTGGTAAGTTTTAAAATTTGTTATACCAAAATTAATTTCTTCTTTTAATATTTTCTTTACACTAGACTCGACTTTAATTTTCTTTCCTTTTTTTAAGTAAACTCTAAGTGATCCACCGTGAGTATTTATCCTCTCAGCCCTAAAGATTTTTGCATTGAATTGATTAAAAAAATTTTTTAAAGATGTCAAAGACCAATAATTATAGTGTTCATGATAAATATTATCAAAAGTAAGATCTTTTAATGTATCTAATAAATATTGAATTTCAATAATTATTACTCCATTCTTATTTAAAAGTTTAAACATGCATTCTGCCATTTCTTTTAATTTGTCTGAGTGCGCAAATACATTCGATGCCAATATTATGTCTGCATTTTTTTTTATTTTACCTAAATTCTTTTTTTCTAAAAAACCATTATAAGTTTTAATTTTATTTTTATTTGCAATTTTTGCTAAATTTTTAGCTGGTTCTATACCTAATATTTTTTTAAAACCTAAATCTTTAAATGGTTTTAGAGCTACTCCATCATTACTACCGATGTCTATAATATATGATTTACTTTTATTTAATCTAAAATCCTTAACATACTTTTTTGCAGAATTTATAAAGTGTTCTCTAAATGATTTTGATGTAGATGAGGTATATAAGTAATTTGAGAACATTTTTTTTGGGTTCACAGCTACTGATAATTGACAATTATGACATTCGTTGCAGTAATTTACTTCGAGAGGATATAATTCACAATTTTCGTCTTTCTTTTTTAACAAATTGTTTGCTAGGGGTTGATACCCTAATGAAACTACTCTTTTTAAGTTAGTATTACCGCAAGATCTACATTCAAATTTATAACATTCTAACAATAAATCTCTTTCTTTCTCATCCACAAAAATGTGTTTAATTGTATGTGTTACACCATAATTCTTATGTTCTCTTTCTCCTCTAACCAAGTTTAAAAATGTTGTATCTTTTGTAAAAACCATTGTGTGTGCAACATTTGGTTTGATAATTGATAGTTGCCCCTCATTAACTACTTGAGTAATTTTTGGTGAATTAGGATTTAGTAAATCTTGAAAAATCTCTATAATTTGACCTTTTGTAAATAAACATTTTTGCTCTTGCTGAGGATGATAATGGTTAGCTCGAATTGTTCCCTTTTTAGAGTCTATTAAGCCTATCATATTAATTGGTTCTGTTAGTTCATGATTACTAATCTTTCCTCTTTTATCTATAAATTCATCACTTCCGTCTCTGACATGTTCTAAATCTTTAATTAAATTTTGTTTTGACCATTTAGTTATCATTTCATTAATACTTTCGTCCAAAGCATAAAGAAACTTAAAGCCTTTATCTAAAATTTTTTTATTTGATAGAGAAAAACCTTCATTTGGAATGGGGTCATTAGTTTCCCTTAAAATCACTTTAGGATTATGTTTTTTACAAATTTCAGCTACTTCTTTAACTGTCATTGTATCTTTAGTTAAATTAAATATATCAGATGAAATATCATTTTTTTCTTCCATAAATTTAAAACATCTAGCTACATCAATTAAAGGAACTAAGCTTTTTATTTGTCTGCCTCCAGAAAATAATTTTAGTGTTCCATTTTGAGATGCAATTTTAGAAAAAAGATTCGGCATTATATCAATTCTAGCAGTATCAGTCGAATAGCCATAAACTGAACCAAGTCTTAGAATTACATAATTTTTACCAGAATTAATTAATTGTTTTTCATTAATAGCCTTAGATTTTGCATAAGAGAGTACAGGTTTAGTTTCTTCGTCTTCAAGTATATCATTTTTGACTTTTTCTAAACCTTCGTAAACTACATGTGTTGAAGGAAGAATAATTTTGCATTTATCGCTTATTGTATCTAAAATATTTTTTGTACCTTTCTCAGCTACTAACAAAATTTTTTCATCTTGAGTATTATTACTTTCACTCTTTACTCTAGGAACATCAGTTATACCTGCTAAATGATGAACTACATCAGCATCTTTGCAGTGCTTTTGAATTAAATCTTTGTCTAATATATCTCCATGGACAAAATTCATATTCCATTTTCTTAATTGATTTACTCTTTCAGAAACAAATCTGTTATCGATTACCGTAATTTTGTGGTTCCAGCTGACGCCAGAATAGATTTTACAAAGTTCGGTTCCTATGTATCCTAGGCCGCCTGTAATAACTATATTTTTTTTCATTTTATATTAAACAAATTTTAGCGATTTACATATATTAGTTTTTATTATAACTCAATCTTAATGAATATCTATGATTGTTTCATGTACTTTGATGAGGATCTGCTTCTTGATCTTAGGCTAAATATCTTAAATAGCTATGTAAAAAAATTTGTAATTGTAGAGTCATCATATCTTCATAGTGGAAATAAAAAAAAACTTAATTTCGATATTAAAAATTTTACTAAATTTAAAGACAAGATTGAGTATATAGTTTTAGACAATCAACCAAATGGGATTCAAAAAGTTTTACCTGAAGATAGTGAAAACATTAAAAATGAAAAAAAGTTAAATAATTCTGTTAAAAGAGAAAATAGTCAAAGGAATCATATTTTAAAAGGATTGAGAGAAACAAGCGATGAAGATTTAATACTTGTAAGTGACCTTGATGAAATACCCAACCCATCCAGTTTTAATTTCAAAAAAAAGATTAATTTATTTATTCAGAAAATATTTTATTATAAGTTAAATTTAATACAGCCAGACTTAAACTGGATAGGCTCAAGAGCATGTAAAAAAAAGTATCTAATATCACCTCAATGGTTAAGAAATATAAAAGATAGACCTTATCCATATTGGAGAATTGATGCTCTACTTTCTAAAAAAAAATATTGGAGTGTAAATTTAATACCTAACGGTGGATGGCATTTTACAAATATAAAAAGCCCAGAAGACATTCATTTCAAACTATCAAATTTTTTACATCATGTTGAATTCGAATACAGTAAGCTTACGATTTCAGATATGGCAAATATGATAAAAAACAAAGTGATTGCATATGATCATAGTGTAGATAAAACCAAGGATAAATACTCTGGAAAACAAAAATTAACTAAAGTTTCTGATGAAGTATTACCAGAATATGTAAATATTAATAAAGATAAGTATAAAGAGTGGTTAGATTAATTTTTAATATTTAATTTATATTACTGCCGACTGAGGTCTTTTGATTGTTTTCTTTAGTAATTTGTTCTACTTCAACCCATTCTACTCTAGTTAAACTTTTAGTTAGAGCTATCTTCAAAACTTCGTCGACATTTTTTACAGGTATGATCTCAATATTTTTTCTTATAGATTGTGGTATCTCAATTAAATCTTTTTTATTTTCAAAAGGTATTAAAACTTTTTTTATACCAGCTCTATGGGCAGCTAATAATTTTTCTTTTAAACCACCAATAGGCAAAACTATACCTCTAAGAGTGATCTCTCCTGTCATTGCTACATCTTTATTAACAGGAATTTCAGTGATTGCAGAAATAATAGATGTAACCATCGCAATCCCTGCTGAAGGCCCATCTTTTGGTGTTGCGCCTTCAGGGACATGGATATGAAAATCTTTTTTTTCAAATACAGGAGGAATAATCCCGTACTCTAAACTTTTTGATCTAATGTAAGATTTTGCTGCTTTTACAGATTCTTGCATCACTTCTCCAAGCTTGCCTGTAATTTGCATTTTTCCTTTACCTGGCATTATTACAGATTCTATCTTTAAAATCTCACCACCAACTTCAGTCCATGCAAGGCCAGTAACAACACCAATTCTATTTTGTTCTTCAATTTCGCCATAATTAAATTTTTTAACTCCAAGGTATTCTGCTAGATCGTTCTCTTTCATTGGATTGTTAATTTTTTCTTTGGCGTCTATTTTTTTTACAGATTTTCTTGCTATTTTAGATATTTCTCTCTCTAAGTTTCTTACTCCGGCTTCCCTTGTATAGTTTCTTATTATTTTTCTATTTACATTCTCATCGATTTTCCATTCATTAATTTTAAGACCATTGTTTTCACTCTGCTTTGGAATTAAATACTTTTGAGAAATATTTACCTTTTCATCTTCAGTATATCCAGGGATCCTAATAACCTCCATTCTATCAAGCAACGGCGGTAAAATATTTAATGTATTTGCAGTAGTTACAAACATAACATCTGATAAATCATAATCTACCTCTAAATAATGGTCGTTAAATTCTTTATTTTGTTCTGGATCTAGGGCTTCTAAAAGAGCTGATGAAGGATCACCTCTATAATCATTTCCTACTTTGTCTATTTCATCTAATAAAAAAAGAGGGTTTTTTGTTCCAACTTTTTTCATCATTTGAATTATTTTTCCAGGTAAAGAGCCAATATAAGTTCTTCTGTGCCCTCTAATTTCAGCTTCATCTCTTATACCTCCTAAGGAAACTCTAACAAATTTTCTTCCAGTTGCTCTAGCAATAGATTTTCCAAGAGATGTTTTGCCTACACCTGGAGGACCAACTAAACATAGAATTGGTCCTTTCATCTTTTGTATTCTTTTTTGTACTGCTAAGAATTCAATTATTCTCTCCTTAACTTTTTCTAAACCAAAGTGATCTTCATCTAATATTTTTTGAGCAATTTTTAGGTCAGCATTAACTTTACCTTTGTTGCTCCATGGTAGTTCTGTCATCCAGTCTAAATAATTTCTCACAACTGTTGCCTCAGCTGACATAGGGCTCATTGATTTTAATTTTTTCAACTCTGAAAGGCACTTTTCTTGAACTTGTTTTGGCATTTTTGCTTTTGCTATAGCTTTTCCTAAATTTGTAATTTCATCTTTTCCTTCATCGATTTCACCTAATTCTTTTTGGATAGCTTTAAGTTGTTCATTCAAATAATATTCTCTTTGAGTTTTTTCCATTTGATTTTTTACTCTTCCTCTTATTTTCTTTTCAACTGAAAGGACACTAGATTCCTTTTCTACAAGTTCATAAATTTTTTCGAGTCTTGATTTTAGATCTGATAATTCCAACAATTTTTGTTTTTCAAAGATTTCAATATTAAGATTTGATGCAATGTTGTCTGCTATTTGACTTGGGTCCTTTAGCTTTTTAATTCCAGTAATAGATTCAGTTAAATCTCTTTTGTTTAAAATAAGAAGTTTTTCAAATTTTTTTAATAAGCTTTGTGCATAAAGTTCAGATTCTTTAGATTTGTTAATATCTTCTATAGTTTCAATCTTGCAACTTAGATACTCGTTACTTCCTTTTTCAATTTCTGAAATTTTAACTCTTTTTTGTCCTTCAACTAATACTTTGACTGTTCCGTCTGGCAATTTTAATAGCTGCAAAACTTTACTTAGACAACCATAGCTAAAAATATCCCTCTCCTCTGGTTCATCAACTTCAGGATTTTTTTGAGCTACTAGAACAATAGACTTATCCGTCTTCATAACCTCCTGTAAAGCTTTTATGGATTTTTCTCTTCCCACGAATAACGGCACAACTATCGAAGGGAAAATTACTATGTCTCTTAATGGTAGAAGTGGTTTTTTATTAATTGTTGCCATAATCAATATATATGGCAATTAATATTGAAATATCAAGAAACTTATTGCCTTTTAAGCGGCAGATGTTGATGTTTTTTTACTATATGTGATAATAGGATCACTCTTTCCCATAGCAGCTGACTTGTCTACAGTAATTTTCATAACATTTTCAAGTTCGGGCAGATCAAACATTGTTTTTAATAGTATATTTTCTAATATTGATCTTAAACCTCTAGCTCCAGTTTTTTTGTTGATAGCTTTTTTTGCTATTTCTCTTAGAGCTTCTTCATGAAACTCAAGTTCGGTATTTTCAAATTCAAAAAGTCTTTTGTATTGCTTTATGAGAGAATTTTTTGGCTCCTTAAGTATCTTGATTAATGATTTTTCATCTAAATCATTAAGGGTAGCAATAATAGGCATTCTTCCAATAAATTCTGGTATCAGTCCATACTTTATTAAATCTTCAGGTTCCAGAAGTTTCATAGTTTCTGATAAAATTCTTTCTTGATAATCTCGAACTTCAGCACCAAAACCTATAGATGTTCCCTTGCCCCTTCTATCAATAATTTTATCGAGTCCGGCAAATGCTCCACCACAAATAAATAATATATTGGTTGTGTCTACTTGTAAAAATTCTTGTTGAGGATGTTTTCTTCCTCCTTGTGGCGGTACACTTGCAATAGTTCCTTCCATTATTTTTAAGAGTGCTTGTTGTACTCCTTCGCCTGAAACATCTCTAGTTATAGATGGATTTTCTGACTTTCTACTAATTTTATCGACCTCGTCTATATAAACTATTCCTCTCTGGGCTTTTTCAACATTATAATCTGCTGCTTGTAATAATTTTAATATTATATTCTCAACATCTTCACCAACATATCCTGCTTCGGTAAGAGTAGTTGCATCTGCCATAGTAAATGGTACATCTAAAATTCTTGCCAATGTTTGTGCTAAAAGGGTTTTTCCACAACCAGTTGGCCCTACTAATAAAATATTAGATTTAGATAGTTCTATATCTTTATTATTTTTTACTTCATGATTTAATCTTTTGTAATGATTATGTACTGCAACAGACAAAACTTCTTTAGCAAATTTCTGCCCAATAACATAGTCGTCTAAAACATTGCAAATTTCCTTTGGAGTAGGAACCCCATCTTGATGTTTTATTAAAGAGCTTTTATTTTCTTCTTTAATAATGTCCATACATAATTCAACACACTCATCACATATGAAGACTGTTGGGCCAGCGATAAGTTTTCTTACTTCGTGTTGGCTTTTTCCACAAAAAGAACAGTACAATATATTTTTATTATTTTTATCTGACATAACGAATCAATAACTCAAGAATAAATGTTAAGTTTTTTATTATCAAGTATAAGTTGTGAAGAGAACTAGATCTTGTGTGTTATTTTCTTTTTTCTACCACAGAGTCTATTAAACCAAATTTCTTGGCCTCCTCAGCTGTCATGAAATTATCTCTTTCTAATGCTTTCGCAATTTCATCAACAGACTTACCGGTGTGTTTTGAGTAAATTTTATTCAATCTCTCTTTTAATAAAAGAATTTCTTTTGCATGTATTTGAATATCAGTGGCTTGGCCTTGAAACCCTGCTGACGGCTGGTGAACCATAATTCTAGAATGTGGGAGTGAAAATCTTTTTCCTTTCTCGCCTGCAGCTAACAAAAAAGAACCCATGGAGGAAGCTTGACCTATACAAAGCGTAGAGACAGGTGAATTTATATATTGCATAGTATCGTAAATTCCTAATCCAGCTGTGACCAGACCTCCTGGACTGTTTATATAAAAATTAATTTCTTTTTTAGGATTTTCAGACTCTAAAAACAAAAGCTGTGCTGTAACTAAAGATGCAACATTATCATTAACGGGACCAACTAAAAAAACAATCCTTTCTTTCAAAAGTCTAGAATATATATCGTATGCTCTTTCACCCTTGCCTGTTTGCTCAACAACCATAGGGATTAAGCTATTCATTTGTTCTTCAAGTTTTCGAATCATGATTATGGTTTATACAACTATTGATTACTTTTTACTAATTTTTTTTAATTTAGCTTTATTTTTTGAGGTTGATTTAAGTTCTTTCTTATCTTTTTTTTCCAATGTTGTTGGTTTTTGAAAATTCGAAATTATTTTTTCTGCTTCGGTAATTGATATTGCTTTTGTATTTAATTTTATTTTTGATTTAATTAATTTTATAATTTTATCTTCATAAATCATACCTTTTAAGTTTTGAGAGGCATTAGGGTTTTTTTGATAATGTTCAAAAACCATTTTTTCTTGTCCTGGCATGCTTTTAATTTGTTTTTGTATTTCCAGCTTCACTTCTTCTTCATTAACTTTAAGATTATTTTTTTCACCATATTCGTTTAAAATTAAACCAACTTTTATTCTAGATTTGGCTAACTTTTCATTATTAATCGTATTTTTATCTTTTTCCTCTTTCTTAAGATTTTGAGTCATTATAGCAATTTCATTATCAATTAAGTTTTTAGGTAATTCAAAATTATGAGCTTTTTCAATTTGATCAAATATTTCTTTTTTAGTTATTGAGTCTAAAGCTTGTTTGTATTGAGAGGTTATTTGTTTTTCTATTAATCCCTTTAAATCTTTCAAATCTTTTGCTCCCATCTGTTTTGCAAAATTATCATTAATCAAATTTTTTTGAGGTTGTTTTATTTCTAATATTCTACATTCAAATTTTGTTTTTTTATTTGCTAATTCTTTTTTTGGATGGTTTGATGGTAAATTTACTTCAACAAATTTGGTTTCTTTTATTTTTACTCCAATTAATTGTTGGTCAAATCCTTTTAAAAATAAATCTTTTCCTAACTCTATTTTTACATTTTTACCCTCGCTACCATCAAATTTTTTATCATCAATTGTAGCTGAGTAATCAAAAGTGATTTGATCTCCTTTAACGGCTTTTTCTCCATCTTTTTTATCAGCGAAATTTTTATGTTGTTCTGCTATTTCTTGTAACTTTTTATCTACAGTTTTTTCTTCTACTTTTACTTGATAGTCAGTTGAGGTAAAATTTTCAAGAGGCTTTAAATTAATTTCTGGCAAAGAGTCTACTTCTAACACATAATTTAGGTCTTTTCCTTCTCCAAAAACTTTCAAATTAATCTTAGGTTGACCAGCGGCTTTGATTTTTTTTTCTTCCAAAGCTTTCATTGAACTTTCTTTTAATATTTTATCTATAACCTCTCCGTATAAAGCTTTTCCAAATTGTCCTTTTATAACTGTTGTGGGAACCTTTCCCGGTCTAAAACCTTTTATGTTTACTTCAGATTGTAACTCTAGAAGTCTTTCTTTTAATTTTTTTTCTATAGTCTTTTTATCAACCACTATTGATAAATTGGTTCTCAGCCCTTTTTTAGATTGTACTTCTATTTTCATATATCTTTGGTGGGCAATGAGGGAGTCGAACCCCCACATCTTGCGATATCAGATCCTAAGTCTGACGCGTCTGCCAGTTCCGCCAATTGCCCAAAATTATTCAAATGAGATGTTTTATATATCAATTTACTTTTTGGTGAAACTATAAATTCTTAAATAGAAAATAATGTACAAAATTAACAAAGAAAAAAACCAATATCTGCAAACTATTCCGTTATTCTTAAAAAAAATTATTGGTAAAGTGAAAAAGGCATAAATTAGGTTTATGAATAATGAGGTTATATAATTTGAATCTATAAATTTACCAGATCTTTCTAAATATTTATAAAAAAGCATATGAAGATGTTTATCATCCGGTTTTAAAGGTGATTTTTTTAAAAGTAATTTTCTAAAAAAAGAGAAAAAAACTTCAAAAAATAAATAAAATAAGATTACACAGAAAAAAAAGGATGAGATTTCTGGATTTTTATTGTTGGTTTCTATAATATTCATAACAGTTAATGAGCCAAATAAATAAGATCCACTATCTCCAAAAAACATTTTAGCTTTTGGAAAATTAAACAATAAAAATAAGAAAAGTATTATTATTTGCCCTATAATTAAAAATACAAAATTTTTATCACCATTAATATTAATTGACAAAATTACCAAATTAATAATTAACAAATGGATAACAAGCAATCCATTAAATCCATCTATCAAATTAGAGCCATTTATAATAAAGAGAAAACATAATAAAATGAAAAAAGTTTGAAATATTTTGTTTTGTAACCAATTCTCTAAAAAAACTAAGTCTATTCTTTCAATGTCTATTGAGAAATATGTGATACTTGTGATTAAAACAATTATCATCAAAGCTAATCGAGTATTAGGATTAATTTTTATTTTAATATCATCTAAAAAACCAAGAGTAAAAAAAGCAATACATATTATGAAATATTGATATAAAAAATTGTCAAACAATAAATAATATAGCATGAAAAAAATGCTCAATAATATTATTGCTACTAATCCTCCACTTCTTGCAATGGGACTTTTATGGAAAGCCTGAGGTTTTATAAAATCTTGATCTAATAAAATTCCATTGCCTATTTTGTCAGAAATTTTGTATATAAAAAGAGTTACAAAAAAACTTAATATTGAGAATAAAGTCAAAAAACTTTGAATAGTCTGTTCTTCTTGCATTGTTATCTTACCAACTTATCATTTTTTTTAACAATATATATACCTGATACTATTATTATTAGTGAGACTAATACTCTCCATGTGATTTGTTCGTTCATAATTAAATATCCAAAAAAAACACCAAATAATGGTATTAAATAAGCTACTTGAGTTTGGAAGACTATTCCAACTTTTGTTAATAAGTGAAATCTTAACATCCAAGCTACCCCCGTAGGAAAAATTCCTAAATAAATTAATGCTAATGTAGACTCTATTGATGGGTTTAAATTTGACCAAGGTTCTTGGATTAAGCAAAGTGGAAAAAGGAAAATTAAAGACCATATAACTGTGGATGTAGAAACATTTTCATTTCCTTTATTTTTTAAAAATTTTAAAGTTAATAAACCTCCAATTACATAAAAAGTAGATCCACATAATATAATAATTGCATAAATAAAATTACTTTCAGATATTATAAGTTTATCAAAAAATAAAAAAACAACTCCTGCAAACCCCATGATTACCCCAATTGATTTTAAAAAATTCAACTTTTCATTTTTGGTAAAAAAATGAGCCAAAATTGTTCCGCTTAATGGGGTTGTGCTCATCAAAATTGCAGCTAAATAACTTTGAACTTTATTTGTTCCATAAGCGATCAATAAAAAAGGAACAACGATGTTGCAAACTCCTACAAGGGCATACATTTTCCAATCTTTAGAAAATGCCATTATTTTTACATTTTTGTAATAACAATATAATGCAAGAGCTAAAGAGGCAAAAAGCACTCTTATAAAAACGAGAGTGAAAGTATCATAAGTATATGTTGCTATTTTAATATTAAAAAAAGCCGACCCCCAAATTGCAGCTAGTAAAATTAATAATAAAACATCAATAGAATTCGCTTCTTTTTTCATTTCAAGCCTAGATTGTACTTATGTAAATAGTGCATATCAGTCATTCAAAATATAATATTATTGAAATTATTAAATCTGTTATGTTTAATACACTTTTATTAAATTAACAAAAGTAATTTTTCATGAGTGCTAAAGAAGTTTTAAAGTTAATTAAAGACAAAGAAGTTGAATTTGTAGATTTAAGATTTACAGATCCAAGAGGAAAACTACAACATTTAACTATGGACTCAACTATTGTTGACCAGACAATGTTGGATGAAGGAGTTTTTTTTGACGGATCTTCTATAGCTGGTTGGAAAGCAATTAATGAGTCAGATATGATTTTAAAGCCTGACTTGTCTAGAAAAATTATAGATCCATTTAATTCACACACTACATTGAATATTTTTTGCGATATCTTAGATGCTATAAAAAAAGATCCATATGAAAGAGACCCTAGAGGTACAGCAAAAAAAGCAGAAGCATACTTAAAAAAATCTGGTATTGGGGATAAAGCTTTTTTTGGACCTGAGCCGGAATTTTTTGTTTTTGATGATGTCAGATTTAAAAATGACATGAATGAAACAAGTTTTATGATTGATAGTTCAGAGGGTCCTTATAATACAGGAAAAAAATTTGAAAATGGAAATATGGGCCACCGTCCAGGAATTAAAGGAGGATATTTCCCTGTCCCACCAGTAGATAGCGCTCAAGATATGCGTGGAGAATATTTGAAGGCATTGAGAGACATGGGTATTAAGGTAGAAAAGCATCATCACGAAGTAGCACCAAGTCAGCACGAACTTGGAATGTATTTTAATTCTCTTACTACTCAAGCTGATAATGTTCAGTTATACAAATATGCTGTTCAAATGGTTTCTCACTCTTTTGGGAAAACGGCAACATTTATGCCTAAACCAGTTAAAGGTGATAATGGTTCTGGGATGCATACACACCAATCTATTTGGAAAGGTAATACTGCAGTCTTCTCAGGAAATAAATATGCTGGTCTTTCTCAAGAAGCACTTTATTACATTGGTGGAATTCTTAAACATGCTAAAGCTATAAATGCTTTTTCTAACGCAACGACAAATAGTTACAAAAGATTAATTCCTGGTTTCGAGGCTCCTGTTTTACTTGCTTATTCAGCAAGGAATAGATCGGCCTCATGTAGAATACCAATAACATTAAGTAAAAAAGCTGCGCGTTGTGAGATAAGATTTCCCGATGCAGCTGGTAACCCCTATCTTACTTTTGCATCTATGTTAATGGCTGGCCTTGATGGAATTAAAAACAAAATAGACCCAGGCAAATCTCTAGATAAAGATTTGTACACTTTATCTGAAAGCGAAGTTAAAAAAATACCAACTGTTTGTGGATCTTTAAGAGAAGCAATGGAATGTCTAGATAAAGATCGTAAATTCCTAACTCAAGGTGATGTATTTACTGATGATCAAATCGATGCTTACATAGCTCTTAAATTTGAAGAGATTTACAAATTTGAGCATACTCCGCATCCAATTGAATTTGAGATGTATTATAGTTCTTAATTAAATTTTATTTTTTTAAAATTCTGCCGTCTGCTATTTTGTTTTTGTTTACACCCTCTTTTATTGTGTAATCCAAAGTTCCGTTTGCGCCTTTTTCGACAGCTTTTATTTTATTTTTGAAAAGTTTTTTTTCTTTTTCTTTTTCTTGTCTTTCTTTTGCAAACTTTTCTAAATGTTTAGTATCTCTCATAAAATTATTATATCTTAAAAGACTCCCCACATCCACAACGTTCTGTCTCATTGGGGTTTTTAAAAACAAATTGTGAGGAAAATTGCTCTTTTTTATAATCCATCTCTGTTCCCAAAAGGTACATAATCGCTTTAGGGTCAATTAAAACCTTTACTCCTTTATCTTCTATGACTTCTTCATTAGGTTTAATCTCTTTTGCATATTCCATAATATAAGAAAGACCAGCACATCCACCTGATTTAACTCCAACTCTTACACCAATAGTTGATGTGTCAGCGGCTGACATTATTTGTTTAATTCTTTCAGCGGCACTATTGCTTAATTTTATAACTTGCTCGCTCATAAGTTTAATTCTAATTTTGCTGCTTCTGACATTTTTGATTTATCCCATGGAGGATCCCATACGAGATTCAATTTTACATCAGAAACTTCTTCAATTTTTAATATATATTCCTTAACCATTTTTGGCAAACTATCTGCAACAGGGCAATTTGGTGTTGTTAGTGTCATGTCAATGTTTACTTTATTTTTATTATCAATTTCTATTTTATAAATTAGCCCTAGCTCATAAATATTTACTGGAATTTCAGGATCATAAATCTTTTTAACTTCTTGAATAACTTTTTCTTTTAAATCAGTCATGAATCATTTTTCTGTATTAACTGTTTCCTTTTTTCCTTCGACAGCATGCATAAATGTATGCCAAGCTAAAGTAGCACATTTGACTCTCATTGGAAATCTTTTCACCCCTGAAAGAGACATCATTGTAGTATTTTCATCCGTACTAAGGCTATTAATGTTCAATTTTGATCCTTCTTTCAGCATGTCTAAAAAATTTTCCAATATTTTTTTAGCTAAATTAAAATCTTTTCCTTTTATAGTTTCTGTCATAATAGAAGCTGACGCCATGGATATTGCACAACCTTCACCTTCAAAAGAGATATCCTCGACTTTTTTTTCTTTATTTATTTTTAAAAAAACATGAACTTTGTCACCACATAAGGGATTATTTCCTTTTGCGTCTTTATTGAAACCATCACATTTTTTTTTATTTCTAGGATTTTTTCCATGATCTAAAATTATTTCCTGATATAATTCTTTTAAATCCATTTAAATATTAAATAATTTGTTACATTTTTTTATTGCACTAGTAAGAATATCTATATCTTCTTTAGAGTTGTAAATTCCAAAGGATGCCCTGGCTGAAGCGCTTATTCCCATTTTTTCATGCAAAATTTGACAACAGTGATGGCCCGCCCTTATTGCTACTCCATCCTCATCTAAAATAGTTGCAATGTCATGAGGATGAATCCCTTTTATAGTGAAAGATATTATAGAACCCCTATTTTTTGGATCTCCTATAATTTTTACCGAGTTATTTTTTTTTATTTCTTCTAAACCGTATTCTAAAATTTCTTTTTCATGTTGCATGATATTTTTTATTCCAACATCTTGTATAAACTTTATAGACTCTGAAAAACCAACTACTTCAGCAGTTTGTAGAGTCCCTGCTTCGAATTTTGTTGGACTTTTTGGATAAGTAATATTGTCTTTTTTTACTTCTTCAATCATTCCTCCACCACCTTGATACGGTGGTAAAACATCTAACCATTTACTTTTTACATATAATACACCAACACCAGTGGGGCCATACATCTTATGGCAAGAAATCGCATAAAAATCACAGCCAAGTTCTTGCATATCAATTTTGAGATGAGGAGCTCCTTGACATCCATCTACAAGAACAGGAATTTTTTTTTCGTTAGCAAGATCTACAATTTTTTTAACCGGCATTATTGCTCCAGTTACATTCGACAAATGTGTAATTGCGATAATTTTTGTTTTATTTGAAATTAATTTTTTAATTTCATCAATTTCAACTTCACCTTTTTCATTACTTTTTGCAAACTTAATTACTGCACCTTTTTTTTCTCTTAAAAAATGCCAAGGAACATAATTTGCATGATGTTCTAGTTCGGTAATCAAAATCTCATCATCTTTTTTGATAAATTTTTCCCCATAAGAAGAAGCAATTAAATTAATTCCTTCAGTTGCATTTTTAGTGAATATAATTTCTTCTCTTGATTTTGCATTGATATATTTTTTTATTAAATCCCTTGTCTCTTCAAATCGGTTAGTAGCAGTAACTGCCAAAGAGTGAACACTTCTGCCAATATTTGAAAATTCTTTTGAATAGAACTTAGAAATTCTATCTATAACATTTATAGGTTTTTGAGATGAGTTTGCGCTATCTAAATATACTAATTCTTTGCCATTTATTTTATTTTTAAATATGGGAAAAGATGATTTTACTGACTTAATATTCATGAATTTGACCTTCTATTTTTTTTTGCACAAATCTTCTTATTGAGTTACTTTCTATCGACTCGATAATTTCGTTAAGAAAGCCATTTACTATCAATTTTACTGCCTCTTTTCTGCTTAAACCTCTAGACATTAAATAATAGATTGAGTCCTCGTCCACACTTCCAGAAGAAGAACCATGTGAACATTTAACATCATCTGCATAAATTTCTAATTCAGGTTTCGAGTTAAATTCAGAGTTATCGCTCAACAGCATAGCCTTGCTCAATTGATAAGCATCTGTTTTTTGAGCATTTTCCTTAACCAAAATTTTACCTTGATAAACACCTTTACCTTCAGAATTTAAAACAGATTTAACTTTTTGATAACTTTTACAATTAGGAGCTATATGATTTACCTTTGTTTTGATTTCTTGATGATCATCACTATTTGAAAAAAAAGCAGATTGTAAATTACACTCACTTCTTGGACCTTTTAAATTAAATTCTAAATCTAGTTTATTGAACTTTAATCCAGAAGGAAAAATAAAAGAAGAATAATTTGAGTCAGATGCTAAATTACTTTTACAAAACTTATGAAAGAAACCGTTGCTTTTTTCGTTTTGTATACAAATATTTTTATAAACTGCTTTCTCTTCTAAGATGATACTTTCATAAACATTATTAAAAAATTTATTCTTAGAAAGATTAATTACATAATCAATAGTATGAAGTTCTGAATTTTTTTTGAGAATTATTTTATTCTTACTATTAAGAATATTAGCCTTTAAATTTTCAGTAAATAAATTATAAAAAATTAAAATTTTTTTAAACTTATAATTTTCTTTAACTTCTAATGAATATCCCTTTTTAAATAAAGCATTATTAAGATTTATTAAAGAATTACTTTTTTCATCAAAAAAATTTTTTTCTTCAAAAGTTTTTATTTTCAGGTTTTCTTTTTCTTCATATTTAAAGTTACTCGAATTAAATTCTCCGTTGACAAGTATTATATAATTATGCTCAAAATCCTTAATAAAATTAAACTTTTTATTAGTTGTTTTTTTCTTGGTTGGAATAAATTTATCAAAATTTTTAGAAATTATTGTTTTGAGATCAGAAAATTTCCAATCTTCATTCTTTTTATTTGGAAAACCAACTTCATTAAAAAGACTCAAGTTTTTTACTCTAAATTTTTTTTCTTCCTTTGAAATTTTTTTAATCTTATCTATTTCCCTAATATTAATTTTAAAATTATTTAGCATATTAATTTATTTTTTTATAACCTGTTTTTTCCAATTCTTCTGCCAACTCCATACAACCAGACTTAACAATTTTGCCATCGGATAATACGTGAACAAAATCTGGATTTATATAATTTAGTAATCTTTGATAATGTGTAATTACCAAAAATGATTTATTTTTATCTCTTGATGAATTCACTCCGTTGGCAATAGTTTTTAATGCATCTATATCTAAACCAGAGTCAGTTTCATCAAGTATAATTAAATTTGGGTCTAAGATTTTCATCTGTAAAATTTCATTTTTTTTCTTTTCACCTCCGGAAAATCCTACATTAAGCTGTCTAGATAACATCTTTTCATCAATTCCAAGCTCTAATGATTTTTCTTTTACAATTTTTAAAAATGATAAAGTGTCTAATTCTTTCTTGCCTTTTGCTTTCCTTACTTTATTCAAAGATGTCTTAAGAAAATTATTAGTATTTACTCCTGGAATTTCAGTGGGATATTGAAATGCTAAAAATATACCTTCTTGTGCTCTCTCATCAACTGAAATATTTGTAAGATTTTTTCCTTTATATTTTAGTTCACCTGAAATTTCGTAACCTTTTTTGCCAGATAAAACATTTGCTAAAGTGCTTTTTCCTGAACCATTAGGACCCATAATTGCATGAAGTTCTCCTGGTTTTATTGTTATATTTAAGCCTTTTAAAATGCTTTTATTATTAATTGAGGCTTTTAAATTTTTAATTTCTAACATTATCCAACACTTCCTTCTAAGCTAATTCCAACTAATTTTTGAGCTTCAACTGCAAATTCCATAGGTAACTGTTGTAAAACTTCTTTACAAAATCCATTTACGATCAAGCTTACTGCTTCTTCTTGATTTTAACCTCTTTGATTACAATAAAATAATTGTTCTTCATTGATTTTAGATGTTGTAGCTTCATGTTCCACAGTAGATGATGAATTTTTATTCTTTATATAAGGAACTGTATGAGCTCCACATTTATTTCCCATTAATAAAGAGTCACATTGAGTATAATTTCTTGAATTTATAGCTCTTTTGCTTATATCAACTAGACCTCTATAAGTGTTATCAGCTTGACCAGCAGATATACCTTTTGAAATAATCTTACTTTTTGTATTTTTACCTAGATGAATCATTTTAGTTCCAGTGTCTGCTTTTTGATGATTGTTAGTAATAGCTATGGAATAAAACTCTCCAACAGAATTATCTCCTTGTAAAATACAACTTGGATATTTCCATGTAATTGCAGAACCAGTTTCGACTTGAGTCCATGATATTTTTGAATTTTTTCCTCGACAAGCTCCTCTCTTAGTAACAAAATTATAAATTCCTCCCTTTCCATTTTTGTCTCCAGGATACCAATTTTGTACAGTAGAATATTTGATTTCTGCATCGTCTAAGGCAATTAACTCAACATTAGCAGCATGTAATTGATTTTCATCTCGCATAGGAGCTGTACATCCTTCCAAATAACTTACATAACTTTCTTTATCAGCAATTATTAAAGTCCTTTCAAACTGACCAGTTTCTGAAGCATTAATTCTAAAATATGTAGAAAGTTCCATTGGGCATTTGACTTTTGGTGGAATATAAACAAAAGAACCGTCAGTAAATACTGCTGAATTTAATGTTGCAAAATAATGATCTGTTAGCGGTATAACTGAACCTAAATATTTTTTTACTAATTTAGAGTGTTTTTGAATTGCTTCAGACATTGAACAGAAAATAATTCCTTTTTTTGTTAACTCTTCTTTATATGTTGTTGCAACAGATACAGAGTCAAATACTGCATCAACTGCTACACCGCTCAAACGTTTTTGTTCTTGAAGAGGTATTCCAAGTTTTTTATAGGTTTCGATTAATTTTGGATCAACTTCGTCTAAGCTCTTTGGTTTTTCCGAAGCACTTTTTGGAGCTGAATAATAATATAGATTTTGATAATCAATTTTTGGATATTTAGGTTTTTGCCAATCAGGCTCTTTTAAGTTTTTGAGTCTATTGAATGCTTTTAATCTCCAATCTAACATCCATTTAGGTTCTTTTTTTATTTTTGAAATAAATTTTATAGATTTTTCACTAAGACCTTTTGGGGCTCTTATATTCTCTATGTCGGTTGTAAAACCGTATTTATAATCTTGATTGGTATTAATATTCGAGTTTTTCATTATTTCATTTCAATCTTTTTTTGTTTAACTAAATCATCCAAGCTTACATTTTCAAAGAAATTATTTATATGTCTTTCAAGGTCATCCCAAAGATTATGTGTAATACATTTTACTGTTCTTCCTTGACAGCCTCTCTTTGATTCTTTTTTACAATTTAAAGTTTTTACTTGTTCATCTACAGCAAAAATTATATTTGAAATCTTAATTTCTTCCGGGTTTTTGACAAGTATATATCCGCCTGATGGACCTCGAATACTTTTTACAAGCCTTTCGTTTTTTAACTTTGAAAAAAGTTGCTCTAAATAAGATAAAGAAATATTTTGTCTTAACGATATCTCATTTAAACTTACTGGCTTAAAGTCCTGATGTGAGGCAAGATCTGCCATAGCCATTACCGCATATCTTCCTTTGGTAGTTAGTTTCATAATTATATATTTTACAAGGATTATTTACTTATTCCTAGTAAAATAGTCAACTTTATAAAAAAATAATATGTCGCTACTAAAACATGTTATAAATCTATTTTTTTTTTGAAAATAATTATCATTATTAATCTATGAAACCTAAAAGCAACGAAATATTTATTCCTGGACCCGCCGGAAGATTAGAGGGAAAATATTATAAAAATCCAAAGTTTGGGTCTCCAGTTGCTATCGTTCTTCAACCTCATCCCCAATATGGAGGAAGTATGAATAACAAAGTAGTTCAATTAACTTATAATGTTTTTTTGGAAAATGGATTCTCAGTAGTTAAAATTAATTTTAGAGGAGTTGGTAAAAGTGATGGGATTTTTGATAATGGTCAAGGGGAACTTTCCGATGCAGCTGCAGCACTAGATTGGATTGAAAGGGAAAATTTAGATTACAGTCAATGTTGGGTTTCTGGTTTTTCATTTGGAGCGTTAATTTGTATGCAATTAATCATGAGAAGACCTGAGGTTAATAATTTTATTGCTATATCTCCACAGCCAAATGTTTATGACTTTTCGTTTTTGGCTCCTTGCCCTACTTCTGGTCAAGTAATTTATAGTGATACTGACGAATTGGTTACTAAAGAAAGTATTGATGAGTTGGATAGAAGAATTAAAAGTCAGAAAGGTATAGAGGTTATTTTCTCAAAAATTAAAAATGCTAATCACTTTTTCAAAAATAGAGAAGAAGATTTGAAAAAAGTTATAGAAAAATATATAAAAGAAAAAACATCTCTAATTTAAATTTTTATTATTTTACCTCCAGTACAAGGTTTTAAACATCCTGTTGTATCAGGAAAAGAAATTGGTAACTCTAGAAAAGATCTAATTGCTAAATAAGCAAATGCTTGGGATTCAACAAAATCTCCGTTAATACCTTTATCATCAATAAGCTCAATAGATGTATTAATTTTATTTTCAATTTTTTTTATTAAAAATTTATTTTTTCGACCTCCTCCTGTTAAAATAATATTTTTTTTTCGATCAACAAAAATATTTATTAAATGTTTGGAAAGAAATTCTGAAGTATATTCTGTTAGTGTTGCAGCTCCATCTGATAAAGACAATCCCCGCACAAATGATAAATCAAAATCTTTTATATCAAACGATTTTGGTTTAGAGACTTCTTGAAAATTTTCTAGAGCTTGATCTAAAATAAGTTTGTTTACTTGTCCTGATTCAGCTGTTGCTCCATTTTTATCAAAAGTGTTTTTTGTATTACTCCTAATCCATTGATCTATTAAACAATTTCCTGGACCAATATCATAACTTGAAATATGATCATCTTCATCGATAATTGTTACATTAGCTATTCCTCCCAAATTTAGAATAATTACTGGTAACACAAATTTAAATTTATCCTTTAATAATTTGTGAAAAATGGGTACGAGTGGTGCTCCTTGACCTCCATTGTCTAAATCATTTTGCCTGAAATTATAGATAACATTCTTTTTAACAAGTTGAGACAAAAGTTCAGCGTTGCCTATTTGAAAAGAAATTT
>MDTG01085033.1_pt1 | contig 21698 bp, 22 predicted proteins | sample 811421 | NCBI WGS metagenome assembly MDTG01 (sample SAMN05326645, study PRJNA326480) | marine metagenome | isolation source: seawater | place: Pacific Ocean: South East | collected 2011 | reverse complement strand
ATTGATGAATTAGGATATTTTTTTAATAATTTATAACCTATTGCCAAACCAATAATACCCCCACCAACTACAGCAATTTTTTTTTTAATCATCCAGTCCTGTTTTTTTCCTCCAATCAATTAGTTTTTGCAGACCTTCTTTTAAATCATATTTAAATTTAAAACCTAATTCATTTTCTGATTTTTTTCTTGAACCAATTCTGTTTTGAACAAGTGATCTAGCATCATCTTCTGTATAAGGTTTGTATTCAACTTTTAAATTAGAATTTTTTAATTTCAAGATTGTATCACATAATTTTTTAATTGATGTTTGAACTTCAGTTCCAACATTATACATTCCAAATTCAACATCACTTATTAATGCCATAACATTGGCTCTTGCAACATCTTCTACATATATAAAATCATATGCTTGACTTCCATCTCCATTTATAGTTGGAGATTCATTAGCTTGTATTTTATTTAATAAAATTGGGACAACTCCAGTATAAGCTGCTGTTTGATCTTGATGAGGACCATAAACATTCATATATCTAAGCCCTATGATATTTAATCCATACCTATCATTGAAAGCAGTCGCCATAGCTTCTCCGGCAATTTTAGATGCACCATAAAAATTTTTGTTATTAAACGGATGATTTTCAGTCATAGGTAATTCAACTGCATCCCCATATACTGAGGCTGAAGAAGACCAAACAAGTTTTTTAATATTATTTTTAACACATGCCTCTAAAACATTGAATGTGCCTTTAATGTTTACCTCAAATGCTGTTCTTGGATAATCTTTACAATGGAGTAACCACATAGCAGCTAAACAAATAACATAATCAACCTGTGAAACAGCATCATTTAAAATATCGATATCTCTAATGTCTCCTCCATTTTCATAAATTGAACATCTTGGATCTTCTAACTGATTTGTTAAATAATCAGGATTCCCTCTTGCAAAATTATCATATATCAAAACTTTACTTATTTCATGTTTTAAAAGTTCAGAAACAACGAAACTTCCTATGAAGCCTGCTCCGCCAATTACTAAAATTTTGGTGTTTTTTATTTGATTCATTTTTTTGTTTTAAAAATATTTTAACGTTTAAATGGATGAGTTGATCTAGCCTTTTTAACAAATGGATGATATTCTCCTTTTAATCCAATAGGTTTAGAATGTCTAATTTTATGAACAATCTCTATAGCTTGTCGAGGTTCCTCTAAGCCATAACCATTACCATTAATAATTTCATTGTAAGAAACCGTGTGTAAATCAGTAAAACCGTCACTAAACTCTAATTCATTACCTTCAATTGTAATAGACCTATAAGTTCTTTTTCCTAACTTTTTAATTTCATCAGGAATGAGATCATAATTTATAGATAAAAACCATCTAACTCTTGCTTTTTCAAATTCTAAATAACCTGAAGATCTATCATGATCATTTAAATGAACAATATTTTGTTTCAGTTCACCAAAAATCCATGATAGCATGTCATAAAAGTGTACGCCTATATTAGTTGAGATTCCTCCAGATTTATTTATGTCACCTTTCCAAGATGAATAATACCAGTTTCCCCTGGAGGTTAAGTAAGTTAAATCAATATCGTAAATTTTATCTTTTGGGCCCTGATCAACTTTTTTCTTAAGTTCAATTATTGATGGATGACATCTTAATTGAAGTATATTATAAATTTTTTTTCCTGTTTCATTTTCAATATTTTTTAGAGCATCAATATTCCATGGATTTAGAACCAAAGGCTTTTCACATATTGCATTAGCATTCTGTCTTAATGCAAAACGAATGTGAGAATCATGTAAATAATTTGGTGTACAAATACTAACATAATCTAAAAAAATATTTTTTTCATATTTCAACTTAGATACATGTCTATCAAATCTTTCAAATTCTGTAAAAAAATCTGCATTAGGAAAATAACTATCTAATATTCCAACACTATCAAAATTATCTAAAGCTACTATTAAATTATTATTTGTGTTTTTAATAGCTTTCATATGCCTTGGAGCTATATACCCAGACGCGCCTATTAGTCCAAAATTTTTCATTAATTATTATTTAATACGTTTGACAATATTATTTGAAAGTTTATATTTTTGGTTGGTTTCCTTACAAAATCCAAACCCTTCTTCATTAAATTTAAGTTTATGTCCATGTTCACTAACCCAACCTATTTGTCTGGATGGATTTCCGACTACTAAAGCGTAATTAGGAATGTCTGAAATAACAACTGATCCAGCACCTATAAAAGCATAAGAACCAATATTATTACCACAAACGATGGTTGAATTAGCTCCAATAGTTGCTCCTTTTTTAACAATAGTATTTAAATATTCTTTTTTTCTTATAACTGCACTTCTAGGATTAATGACATTTGTGAATACCATAGATGGACCTAAAAAAACGTCATCTTCACAAATCACTCCTGTATAGACAGAAACATTATTCTGAACTTTAACATTATTACCTAATCTGACATTTGGGGATATAACTACATTTTGACCAATATTACAATTTTCACCTATAAATGAATTAGACATTATGTGAGAAAAGTGCCAAATTTTAGTGCCTGAACCAATGTTACAGTTTTCATCAATAAATGCAGACTCGTGAGAAAAAAAATTATCCATAATATTTTTAGTTATTAATTATATCATATCCTTTTAAATTCTAAATCATTATAAACATTAGTTATGCCATTTTTTAATGAAATTTTAGAAAAAACTCCCATAGAATTAAGTTTAGAAGTATCCATTAATTTTCTAGGTGTACCATCAGGTTTACTTTTATCCCAAATAATTTTTCCTTTATATCCTGTTATTTCTTTTATTAATAATGCCAAGTCTTTAATTGATATTTCCTCTCCACTTCCAACATTGTACAATGGCTCATCTAATTTATTAAATAAAGAAAAAACAACAGCTTCTGCTAAATCATCTACATGTAAAAATTCTCTTTTGGGCTTTCCAGAACCCCAGAGTTTTACTGATGCAATATTTTTTTCCTTAGCCTCGTGAAACTTTCTTAGCATTGCTGGTAAAACATGTGATGTAAGTAAATCATAATTATCATTTGGACCATATAAATTCGTTGGCATTAATGCGACATAATCTTTATTAAACTGTTTACGAATAGATTCAATTAATTTAACACCAGATATTTTTGCTATTGCATACCATTCATTAGTTGGTTCTAGTTTGCCACTTAGAAGGTATTCTTCCTTTAAGGGTTGAGGTGCTAATTTTGGATAAATACAAGAACTTCCTAAAAAAATAAATTTAGAAATATTAAATTTTAAAGAAGCTTCAATTAAATTATTTTGAATTTGCATATTATACATTAAAAATTCATACGGATAATTATTATTAGCCAAGATCCCGCCAACTTTTGCTGCTGCATTAATTACTGCATTTGGTTGTTCCTTCTGGAAGAAGTTTTGAACATCGATCTGATTTCTAAGATTGAGTTGCGATGAATTTTTACCTATCAAATTATTATATCCTTTTAATTTTAGGGCCCTCCAACATGCTGATCCAACCATTCCATTGTGACCAGCTATATAAATTTTAGATTTTTTATTAAAATTCATTATTCAAAATAAATTAGATTAATAAACTAACTCTTATCATTTAAAACATTAAACAAAGGATAATTATCAAAATTTTTTAAATTTCTCATACTTGTTAGTTGATAATTTTCAAGATATGAAGGTTTTTTTACCAGAAAATTTTTCATAACTAATACTTTTAACATTTATTGGATCATTTGAATTTATTATGGAAATAATCTCCATATGATTGTTTAGAAACTTTATGTATGGATCTTCAATAAATTTTGGTATTTTTTTAAACTCATAATTAAAAAAACTTAGATTTTGGAAGTAGTAACTTGAAATCATTAAAAAACTCTATTTCAAATTTAAGTATAATACTTAAATTCATGAAAATTGAAATAAAACCTAATAAAATAATATTAAAAATATTTAATTCAAAAAAATTATCAATTATAAATACGATAAACGTAGGAGGAATCGAATATAATATTGTTTTTAGTAATACTTTAAAAATATTTATTGGTTCAATTTTTATTAATTTGAAAGTATATACACCTAAAAATATTGAAATAATTGAATTTGATAAAGAAAATAAAATAAATGAAATAAGATAGCTATTAAATATGCCTCCAATCACTAAACTTAATAATGAAAATATAATTATGGAGAGTTGATAAATAAATAAGTATTGTTGTTTGTTTTTTACTTTTAAAATACTATGACAAGGTGTAAAAATAAATTCTATAAAACAGAATAATGATAAAATACTAATTATCATTCCTGTATCTAGCCACTTTTCACCAAGGAAAAAGGGTAAAATTTTATGACTATAAAATGAAAGAAAAGCATAAGAAAAAAACAATCCAAAACACAAAAACTTAAATAACCTTAATGAAATACTTTTGATTTGATTTGTGGAACTATTATTTGATATTTTTTGATAAAAAACCTCACTTATTGAACTGCCGATTAAAGTAGTTGGTATCGCTAATATTAGAAGAGCCATTCCATAATGTCCTGCAATACTGCTAGAAAAAAAATAAGTAAGGAAAATAATAATTAAGGCTTGTTTTGCTCTGAATACTAGATCGTTCCCTACATTGTAAATTGGAAATTGTTTATATCTCAATAATAAAATTTTAATATTTGATAAATTATTTTTAAAAATAACTTTGATTTCAGAAAACGACCAAAAAAATAAGAGCAAAGACATTATAATTGAGCCAATTAGTGTGCCTAAAATAAGTGCAGTAGCTGAAGCAACAGAAATAATTCCAATTAAAATAATATAAGATTTATTTGATAAGACATTCATTACTCTGGAAAAAGCTATAACTCCATAGTTAGTCTTACGAATATTCCATCCCAACAATGTTACATACAAGCCATGAAAAAAAATAAGTAAAGGTATAGTCCATATGTAAGCATATATATCTTGCATCTCATAATTTTCATAATACTTTAATGGTATAAAAGACAAAAAAATAAAAACTACAATACTTAACAAAAAGGTTATTAAAAAACTGATTTTCAATAAATCTAATGCATCGTTATCTTTCTTTGGTAAAACTATTGCTTGGTGATATCCTAAGCCACAAAAAACTGAAAAAACTCCAGCAACTGATGCTATCAAATTAAAAGTTCCAAAATGGTCAGGGTCATATATTCTTGTAATAATTGGTAAGGCAAAAAAAGAAAGAATTTGTGTTATAACAGGTGCGCTTGAAAGTTTTAATGTATTTTTTAAAAAAACACTCATAATAATCGATTATATTTTTTTATCAAAAGCGATATTCCTATAAATTTTAGGGTAAACTGAATCAAAATCACCATCTAAAAATTTATCTACAATTCCATCTGAGTATACATTGTAGATAAGTTCAAGGTGATGAGGTTTCCAGTCTTTATTTAACCAAAGTTTACCAGTCTGTTTTTGTGGAAAAGATTGAATTTGATTATTTTTTTTAAAATACTTTATCAAAGTTATAATTGAATCATATCCTTTTTTTAAAGATTTTGAAGCTAACATGTGTAATCCATCTCCTCTTTCCAGAACAGCGGGAGTTTGATGAATAATTTCTCCAGCATCAATTTTTGGTTCTATAAAATGAATTGTACAGCCAGTATATTGTGGTTTCAAAAGATAACTTGGCCAAAAATGAGTAATAGCTCCTTTAAATTGAGGTGATAAACCCCCATGGATATTCCAAATTGGACAACCTAATGATTTGATAGTTTCAGAACTTAAAACTCCTATACCTGTTGTAATAATTAAGTCAATATTATTCTTCTTAAATGCACCAATAATTTTTTTGCTATTAATTTCATTAGAGTCAGCAAAAATCTTATTTTGAAATTTAATTTCATTATTTCCAAATACAATATGTTCTGCATCTTCTCTTTTTTGAAAATGTTTATTAAATAATTCTGTATATTTTTTATTAGAAATAATAGGGAATTTAGGTTTATGACTTTCTCTATTTACTAATACTAAAAAATCAAGAAGATTACTGTTCTTTAAAATATTAATTAAATACCTATGTCGAGGGTGATGACCTGTAAACAATGCTACTTTCATGTTTTTTTGAGTAATTTTTTATTTACCAAGCGGTCCATCCTCCATCTATTATTAAATTTGATCCAGTCATATAAGATGAAGCATCAGATGCTAAAAATAAAACAGCTCCTTGATATTCATTAGGAAGAGCCAAACGTCTTAACGGCGTCAATTTGGAATAACTTTCTGTAAATTCCTCTGATTGAGCTATGTTTTGAACGCCACCTGGAGAAATACTATTAACTCTTATGTTATGTTCGGACCAATGCGTGGCTAAATATCTGGAAAAATTCAAAATTGCAGCTTTAGTTGTCGCATAAGAAATCGGGCTATTAATTCCTGAGCTCCCATATATATTTTTATTAGGGCTTACTATTCCATATGTGGAAGATGTGTTTACTATGACTCCGTTTTTTTGCTTAATCATCTGCGAACCGACTGCCTTGGTCATAAGAAATAAACCATTGAGATTTACATCAACAGTTTTCTTCCACACTTCAAAAGGATAATCCTCTAAGGGTGCAAAAAATTTACTGTGTGGTTTAAGTTCTTCTGAGTGTCCTTTATAATGAGCATGATTAATTAGAATATCTATCTTTCGAAAATTAGTTATAGTATCTTTTACCTTCGATATCACATTTTCTTCATCAGTAATATCTACTTTAGAGAAAATAAGTCGATTCAGGTCATATTTTTCTTTTAAAATTCTCGCAACGGAACTTTCAGTTTCATCCACTACGTCGATTACTTCAACAATAGCTCCAGCTTCAAGAAGAATTTTAACGCTATTAAAACCTATTTGACCAAGTCCACCGACTACTAAAGCGACTTTATTTTCTAAGGAGAATATTGTGTTTTTATAGTTATTATTCATATTAATTTTATTCGCATTTATGCATTTTCATATCTTATTTTTAATAAGTTTAAATATTTTGAGTTTATTAATTGATCATTTTCCCTATAAATTAGTTTCTTACCGGTATATTTCTGATAAGGACTATTCTTTATGTGCGAAATACTTTCTTCATGAGATATGTTAAATATTTCCATTTTTTTACTGTATGAATTAAAAAAATTTACATGCTTTAAATCAATAATTATATCTTCGTAATTTCCATTTTTTTCATACCAACGCTGTCCAGAAGATTTCATTGTCGAAGCATCAAAACCAATTAAATAAATTTTCGAGAACCCCATTATTTGAGCTAGAGACAAACAAGCATGTATTGATGAAGAAAATGGATCTATATTATTCTCATAAATATGGGATAAATTTTTCAATTTTGTTGCTAAAGATCTGTGTGCAAATTTAACGTTTGATCCTCTTATGGCTAATATATTGGAAAGATTTATAAAAAAATCTATTTCTTTTTTTTCTTTAATGATTTTCCTAAATTCATTGGTTATTATTCGATGTTTTTTTATGTATTGGAGTTTCTTCCTAAAAAGCATCCAATCTGGGTAGAAAAGATAGGGCTCTATCAGGCAATAATATTTTATATTTAAAATATCGAAATCTTTATGGAACGCCTGCATACCACAACATATTCCAACATGATTGGTGAAATTTTTATAATCAAAGGACTTTATGGATGGACCATCGCCAAAAATATAGCAGGTCTCTCCTTTATGTTTGTCCTGATAGCTTTTAAGATTTTGTAAAAACACAGCTTAGTTTAATTCTTCAAGAAGTTCATGTTCACACAATAATTTTGACGTTGTATAAAGTGAATAAAAATTGATATTAGTTTTTTCTGAAATATCGATCAAGGAATTAGTTCCATCTGAATAATACATAAGCCAATTAGTTGCCTTAAGCTTTTCTTCCCATTCAATGTCTGATTCATTTGCTGAATTTTTATCTTGTTTGAGATGACCACCAATGGGTGGGTACAACTCTCTTTTTCCTAACATAGGTTCACATTTCGGGTTCTTTGACAGGTAAGTTTTATTTTTTTCCAGCTTATCTATTGACTGTAAATAGAAGTCTAAAGTATCAACCAAGGCCTCAGAGGATATAAAGTCTAAGTTATCGAGAGAGGTATGGTAAAAGTCATATTCAAAATATTTATCTTTAGAGATAGTTACAATTGGAATCTTAAAAAAAGGAGATGAATATTGCCTTTCATCGCTTCCAGCGTCTGCATCAAATGGGTATTTAATAAAATTGATTTTGTTTTCTTTCAGAGTCAAATCACAAGCTCTATCAACTATGGAATCGGATAAAAATGAGTTTTTCAGACCATAATTACCAGGACCAGCTACACATGTGATAACAAATCCACCTTTAATTTTCAACATCTCAGATTCATTACTACTTAGAAATGCTATTGCACCTATAGTTTCTGGATGTATAACAAACTGATAATTATTGATTAATTTCTTTCGGCTAAGCTCTCGAAGTAAAAGAATCCATAAAACTACCCCACTCAAATTATCATTTGCCAATGAAGGATGACATGGGTAGGTTGTAATCAAATAAGTGTCGTCTTTTGATCCCTTTAGATATGTCTCTCCATAACTGAGCCCGCCTTTCTTAAAGGATGAATCAATAAATACTTGGTAGTTTTCATTTTGTTTCAAGGTTTGGAATTGATTATGAGTGATACAGAACCCCCAATTTTTATTGTAGTAGGAAGTTCTATAAGGTATTGCTTCAGGTAAATCAGGTAAGAAATGAAGATGCTCTTTTAACTCATCGAAAGAAATGGTTTTATCTACTGGGATACTATAATTCATAACATGTAAATTACATTCTTTAAAATCAACAATCTTATCTCCCTTAGAATCCTTTATATAAGCATCATTTATTGTCCATTCGTCTGGAATTACCCAGTCATAGTGTGTTTCTCCGCTGGAAAATTCCTTTATTTCAAAAAATGCTTTTTTCTTTGCTATATCAAGAGTGTCCCTTAACCCTGGACCTGTAATACTTCTGCAGAATGGGAAGAGTTCATGAAGCAAGTCCTCTGCTTCCTTAATTAATTTTCTTTTAGTAGAGTCATCTAGACCTTTCATAATTTTTTATTTTTCTAAACCTTTTGAAGAATAAACTGGTCTGAGCATCAAACTCTTTTCCAAATACTTGTTGGGAGTGTGTATTCGATCCCCAATTCTGATTTTTGAAAAAATATCCTGACCTTTTTTAGATTTAATTGATCTTATAATTAATGTTCCTCTGTTTGCCGCTACATATATTTGCTTTTTAGCTTTTCTATAAATAATGCCGCTTTGGAAAGGATGAAACACATTCTTTTCAAGGAAAATCTCTATATGTTTTATTATCACTTCATCTTTATTTATGAAACTCCTAGACCCTGAATAAGGATCATCGAAACTATGAATAAAAGAGGCTATATCTTCAATGTCCCAACTCCAATTTATATAGCCTTGTTTCTCAGTGTTTAACCTAGGCCAATAGGTACTTTTTATTTCATTTTGTTTGGCAAGTTTGAATGAATGATTATTCAGAATATTAGAAAGAAATCTGTTTATTAAACTAGAGCTTTTAGAAAAAATAAAATCAGAGTATTCAATTGGAATTTTACAAGTCTTGGGGAAAGTATAACTTGAGCTCATCAAAACATCTCCTCCATCAATTTTAGGTGTTACGAAATGTAAAACACTACCTGAGTTTTTTAAATTCATCATTATCATCCATGAAATAGTGGCGCCTCCTCTGTTTAAAGGTAAGTTTGCCTCATGTAGGTTAATTACCCCCTTATTAAATTTTTTTATAAAGTCCTCTTTAAAAATCCAAGGAGAACTTAAGGATAGTAAGATTGTTTTTTTTTTTATATATCTATCTACAATTTCATCATTATTAATATCTTCAGAAATATGATAATTAAAATTGTTTGCCTCAAAATTCTGTTTTAAGGATTTTCCGTTTCTCAACTTTTCTTTTAAATTTCTAGAGCCAGTAATAATAAAAAAATTTTCCTTGTTGTCAGCAAGAAATTTTGCAGCCTGAACTATGAGATCTTCGCCTCCTGCCAAAATCCAATTTTCTATTTTTCCAAACTTCACTTAACTAAGTTAATCTTTTAAACCCTGAATGGCATGTTGGACCCTTTATCGTTGACCCAACTATATTTTTTTTAATTGCATCCTTTATTAATTGGAAAACTTCATTAACAGCAACTTCATAATTTAGTAAATGAGTTTCTTTATGAGCAAAAGAAGGGTAAAAGGCGGTAGTAGTTAAAAAACCTCTTTTTAACATCTCTTGATTAAACAGAGTTTTTAATTCAAGAGAATTATCATAATCAAAAGAAAAAATACTTAACTGTGGAACTGGCCCTGTTATCTTAATATTTAAACCATTGGTATTAGCTGCTTCAGTCCAGATACTTTGAGCTTTCACTCCTAGAGCTTCAGTATACGAAGGTACATCTTCATTAATTATTTTTCTTATAGTTGCCAATGTTGCAGTTGTACCAATGCTTTCAGTCCAATAAAGACTGCTTATGAAAGTATCTTGTGCGAAATTCATAACTTCCTTTTTCCCAATTATTGCTGACATGGGATAGCCGTTAGTCATCGCCTTTGCATATACAGCTATATCTGGCTCAAAAGCATAACAAGATCTCTTGCAAGAACAAGTTTCACCGCACCCGTTAGCAGCACAATTATCATCAGATTTTTTCTCAAAGCCGCCAAACTTAATGTGAGCGCCTGCAGAATTTAAACGGAAACCAGAAGTGATTTCATCGAAAATCAATACTATACCTTCTCTGTCACAAGTCTCTTTGATAGTTTGGAAGAACTCGATATTAGGATACATATTTCTAATCACTTCAATTACAACTGTTCCTACAGAATCTTTATTTTTTTCAAAAGCATCCAAAAACTCATCAGTTTTGTTATATCCAAATGGAATTGCTGTGCCTTTAAGGGCTTTTGGCACGCCAAGAGGATTGAGACCAGGAAGAAGATGTCCATCCCCAAGAGCATCATCTTCACTAAGATTAGCGGCCAAATACCAGTCATGCCAGCCATGATAACCACAGAATAATACAGTATCTTTACCAGAATTTGCTCTTGCAAGTCTAACTGCTACAGCCATAGCCTCTCCACCTGATCTTGTATATCTGACTTGATCAGCCCAAGGATGTAAATCTAATAAAAGTTCTGCAAGATCCACTTCTTTTGAAGAATTTAAAGTGGACATAGATCCATTATCTATAGCTTCTTTAACAGCACTATCTACATCTTTATCAGCAAATCCTAATGTACAAGACCCTATACCCATGTAAGACATATCAATATACTTATTCCCTTCAATATCAATAACTTCACAGCCCTTAGCTTTTGTATAATATGTAGGCCACTGGTTAGGAGCGAACATTTCGGGCCTTTTTGAAAGCAATTGCGTACCGCCAGGTATTATTTTTTTTGCTCTTTTATATAAATCTTGTGTATAACTCATAAATTGCTAATATAAAATTAAATAACTTTATCGTTTTCAAGAGATTTCCTATAACCTTCTTCTCTAATATGCATGCTGTTTATATGAAAGAGGCTTTTCTTATGCTTGTGTAATTCTAAGATATCTTTCATTGAGAACAATGAATTTTTTGAATATAACTCATCATAAAAAATTGAAATCAGCTTAAAATCCTCAATTTCATCCAAGGTCCATCGATATTTTGAATGTTCTTCTGAGGCTAAGACCTTCTCAATCTTAAATTCATCTTCATTAAATTTAATATATGGTGTTACGTGTTCGCGTTCTGATGCTAAAGAAGAACTCTTCCATGCCTTATTTAAAGCTGAGAATTTAAACACTTCCACATCTTGGCCATCGGGGTAAGGAACTTCTAATGTATTAGAAGTGTAATCAGCGTCTGCTTCTAGATGTTTTGTAATTACATGATCTATTACTTGGGGATCAATCACAGGACAGTCAGCTGTTATTCTTACTATATGTTTGGGTTTAGCTATCTTTGCTAATTGATAATATCTATCAAGAACATCGTCTTTAGAACCACAAAATATCCCAACTCCTATTTTTGAACACTCTCTAACAATAGCTAAATCCTCTTCTAGGAGTGTAGTCGCCACATATGTCTTATCAACTAATTTTGAAGCGGAGACACGATCTGCTACATGTTGAATTACAGACTTTCCTTGCAAATCCAGAAGAACTTTACCAGGTAGTCTTGTTGAGCCAGACCTTGCTTGTATTATCGCTATAATTTTATGGTCCATATTAATATTTTTCAATAATTAATACTATTTTTATTTAAACGAATCTTCTTAAAATTACTAATGTGTCGTCTTCCAATCAATTCCTCCTATAACTCAAATAAGATGCCAAAAATAAACTTTTTCAATATTATAAAAAAACTAAGAAAAAATATTTAAATAATATAATTAATACAATGATCTAACTGGTTTATTTTCTTTAAATATTTTTCTACGAAAAATCTATAAGCTCCTTCTCCTCCTTTAATATCTAATTTCCAATCTACCACTGATTTTATTAGTTCTGGTGAGTTTGATGGACATGCAGATAAGCCAACACACTTTAACAGTTTGTAATCATTTAAATCATCACCAATAAATGCAACTTCATCCAAATTAATATTTAATTTATCACAAAGCTTTTTGGCTTCTACTAACTTATCTTTAACACCTTGAAATAGGTAATCAACATTGAGTTTATTTGCTCTTCTTTTTACTATTTCTGTTTCTTCACCTGTCATTATTGCAGTTGGAATTGAAATTACTTTCAATAACATTACACCAGCACTATCATATGTATTAAACTTCTTTAATTCATTACCTTTTTGATCGTAATACATCGATGCATCTGTCCAAACTCCATCAATATCTGTTATGAATAGTTTTATTTTTTTCATTTAAATAAAATATTCATTTATTAATGTAACATCCTTGTCAATTTCAATTATTGCTTTTTTTCCTATTAAATTGTTTCTATCCCTCCACAATAAACCATCTCCAGGGCTTTTTAGACATATCATATCTTCAGTTAATATTTGATTTTTCTTGATTTTTACCTTACTTGTTAAAGACCTCGCAAGTTTAATTTTTGAAGATAACACGTCAGAATTGAATTCTATTATACCATCACCCATAGCAAGTTCAATAGTTCTGATATAATCAATTAATTTCTTTAATCCCGCCTCCTCAAGTGAACCTGCTTGATCAGTCCCTTTTAAAGTTCTATTTAAAGTTATATGTTTTTCAATAATATTAGCACCCATAGCTGGTGCAACAGATGAAATAATAACTCCGGAGGTATGATCAGAAAGACCTACAACATAACCGTATTTATTCTCTAAAGTTTTAATTCCATTTAAATTGACATTTTCAGGTTTACAAGGATATTCGGAGGTACATTGCATAATTATTAACTTATCCTTACCTAAATTCAATGAATTAATAGCATCATCTATATCTAATTCATCTGCCATACCAGTAGAAATTATTATAGGTTTATTTGTTTTCGCAAGTCTTTTAAGTAATGGTATGTTTGTTAAATCTCTGGAAGCAACTTTATAAAAAGGACAATTAATTCTTTCTAAAAGATCAACAGAAGGAATATCGCAGGCAGTAGCAAAGAATGTAATACCTTTAATATTGGCATACTCTTTCAATTCTTTGTATTGCTCCTCATCAAATTCTAAAAAATTTCTATGCTCACCATATGTCTTACCAAAAGAATTAGGATTATCATAAAGTTTGTCGAACGCTGCTTTAGTTAATTCGCTCGGAATATCTCTCTTTGTGAACTTTGCTGCATTTGCTCCACAATCATATGCCATATCAATTAATTTTTTGGCCATATTAATATCCCCATTATGATTTTGACCTATCTCTGCTATAACATAAGTAGGATACCCTTTCCCTACTCTAGTTCCAAATAAGTTAACATGTATTTTTTCATTATCACTTTTTAAATTTATAGTATTGATTGATTTATCAAGGCACTTATAAATATCTACAAAGTTTAAATTATTTATTTCTTTAAAAATTTTTTCAAATCTCAAAAAATCTTCGAATAAATCAACTGTTAAAAACTTATCTAGGTCATTTCTGAGACCCATAAAATTAGGTTCAAACATTTTTATTTTAAAAAAATTAGGATTTTTTCTAAAAAAATTTGTTACATGTTCCTTGTCAAAATTAGATAAATTAAATCTTGAGTACATGTCTCTAAGAGCTCCAACTTTTATAAATTCGGATACTACGTGTGAAAGGCCATCAATACATGTGTAATCATTATCATTGGATATGTGATGTTTGTATAAAACATTAGAAATTTGATGCCAATTAAGAGGATTATCTGCAGTTACTCTAACTATTGTATCATTTTCATTCATAAATTCAGAAGCATCTAAGAATCTTTTAATCAAATTAAGAGCATCACCTCTAAAAAAATCAATATTATTTGATTCACATATTGCTTGAATTGGATCATCCTCATCTCGATTTGTTGTTGCAACAATAATATTATCCAAAAACTTTAATTTTTTTGTAGAATTAATTACATGTAATAATAATGGAATACCATTAATTGAAATTAAAGATTTTCCCCTCAATCTGGTACTTCCCATTCTCGCTTGAATTATGGCAATTGTTTTATTTGATTTTTTGTCCATCGTCTTATTCAAAGTAATTATTCGTTTTATACCCTGATTTTTTTAATAATGCTTCCTTTCTCATAATTTCTAAATCAGATGACATCATTTCTTTGACTAATTCACTTAGTTGAATCTTTGGCTCCCAACCTAACTTTTCTTTAGCTTTTGATGAATCACCAATTAAAATATCAACTTCAGTAGGTCTAAAAAATCTTTTGTCAACTGAAAGCACCTCAGTTCCAATTTCTAAATTAAATTCTTTACTATTACATTTTTTAACTAAAGCTTTTTCATTAATTCCCTTTCCAACAAATTCAAGGCTAATTCCAACCTCATTGAACGCCATAACAACGAATTCTCTAACAGTTGTTGTTTTTCCTGTTGATATTACCCAGTCTTCAGCTTTGTCAGCTTGGAGAATCATCCACATCATTATGACATAATCTTTAGCGTGTCCCCAATCTCGTTTTGAATCTAAATTTCCTAGATATAACTTGTTTTGAAGTCCTAATGCAATTCTAGACACAGCTCTAGTAATTTTTCTTGTTACAAAAGTTTCTCCTCTTAGAGGAGATTCATGATTAAATAAAATGCCATTTGAAGCAAAGATTCCATATGCTTCTCTATAATTTACAGTTATCCAATATGCATACATTTTAGCAACTGCATAAGGACTTCTTGGATAAAAAGGGGTTTTTTCTGTTTGAGGAATTTCTTGCACTTTACCATAAAGCTCAGAAGTTGAAGCTTGATAGACCCTGGTTTTTTTTTCTAAACCTAGAATACGAATTGCTTCTAAAATTCTTAATGTACCTATTCCATCAGTATCAGCTACATATTCCGGAATATCAAATGAAACACGAACATGACTCATTGCTGCTAAATTATATATTTCATCAGGTTGAATATCTTTAATTAAGCGAATTAAATTAGTGCTATCAGTCAAATCTCCGAAGTGTAAAAAAAACTTAGGATTAGGATTATGAGGATCTTCATACAAATGATCGATTCTATCAGTATTAAATAAAGAGGTTCTTCGTTTTAAGCCATGAACTGTATAATTCTTTTTTAATAAAAACTCTGATAGGTAAGCTCCATCTTGACCGGTAATTCCAGTTATTAATGCTATTTTATTCATTACTTTTTTAAATTTTTCCAATACCAATCTATAGAAGCTGCTAGACCTAATTCAACACTATATACTGGATTGTAGTTTAATAGTTTTTTTGATTTCTCAATGGATGCTAACGAGTGAGGGATGTCACCTTTTCGTTCGGGTCCATATTTAATTTCAATATTCTTGATTTTATCATCCCATTTACATAATAAAACTTTTAATAATTCTACTAATTTATTAAGGCTTGTTCTTTCTCCAAAAGCAGTATTATAAATTTGATTTAATGCATTTTTATTCTCTGTACATAATGCTAATAAATTCATTTCAACAACATTATCAACATAAGTAAAATCTCTTGAAAAAGATCCATCTCCATTAATAGTAGGAGATTCATGTTTTATAAGTTTACTAATAAATTTTGGTACTACTGCTGCATATGGACCATCAGGATCTTGATTAGGACCAAAAACATTAAAATATCTGAGTCCAATTGAGTTCAAATTATATAATTTAAAAAAATTTTCTGCATATAATTCATTAACAAATTTTGTTGTTGCATATACTGATAAAGGTTTACCTATTATATTTTCTAACTTAGGTAAGGATTCAGAATCACCGTATGTTGAGCTACTTGCAGCATAAACAAACCGCTTTACTTTATTGTCACGGGATGCAATTAACATGTTTAAAAAACCAGTAACATTTACATTATTAGTAGTCAAAGGATCTTTTATTGATCTTGGAACGGAACCCAATGCAGCTTGATGTAATACATAATCCATGTCTTTACAGCAGTTTTGACATGTATTTATGTTCGTAATATCACCTTTTATGAATTTGAAATTTTTTTTATTTATTAAAAATTTAATATTTGATTTATAGCCAGTTGATAAATTATCTAAACAATACACCTCAGCTCCTAAATCTACTAATTCTATACATAAGTTACTCCCAATAAAACCAGCTCCGCCAGTAACTAATATTTTTTTTTTCTTTAATTTATCAAAATTCACAATCTTATAATATTCTTATTTTTATTTAGGATTCCTTTTAAATCAAAAATAAATCCGTTATTATTTAAAATTGAATTGTAATCAATTTTAAGAAAACGATCATGAGCTACAGCAACTAAAATTGAATCATAAGTCGTATCATCTAAAACCTTTTTAAGTTTTATATCAAGTTTTGAATCATTTACCCAAGGGTCGTAAACATCAATTAATAAACCAAAATCTTTTAACTCCTTTATTATATCTGGAACTTTTGAATTTCTAGTATCGGGACAATTTTCTTTAAATGTAACTCCTAAAATTAAAATCTTAGATCCTTTAACTTGAAATCCCTTTTTTATAAGATTTTTGATTATTAAATTGGCAACATAAATACCCATACTATCATTTAGCCTTCTTCCGGCTAAAATTATTTCTGGATTGTATCCAACTTCAATGGCTTTTTGGGCTAAATAATAAGGATCTACACCAATACAGTGTCCTCCAACCAATCCAGGTTTAAAATTTAAAAAGTTCCATTTGGTGGAAGCTGCCTCCAATACCTCATTGGTGTCAATTTCTAATAAGTTAAATATTTTTGATAATTCATTTACAAATGCAATATTTATGTCCCTTTGTGAATTTTCAATTACTTTTGCAGCCTCTGCAACTTTAATTGAAGCAGCTAAATGAGTACCAGCTAATATTATTGAATTATAAACTTTATCGATAAGAAGTGCAGAATCTTTATTTGAGCCTGATGTCACTTTTAATATTTTTGTAACTGTATGATCCTTATCACCAGGGTTAATTCTTTCAGGTGAATATCCGCAGAAAAAATCTTTATTAAATTTTAATCCGCTTGTTTCTTCTAAGACAGGAACACAATCTTCCTCAGTACATCCAGGATAGACTGTACTTTCATAAACAACTATGTCATTTTTTTTTAAAAACTTACCTACAGTTTGACTTGCTCTAATTAACGGAGTCAAAAGTGGTCTATTATTTTTATCTGTTGGAGTTGGAACAGTAATTATGTAGAAATTGCAGGATTTTAATTTTTCTTCATTGGATGTTATACTAAATAAATCGTTATTTAAAGTACTAATTAATTGTTCTTTTTCTATTTCTAAAGTGCTATCAATTCCACTATTAAGTTCACTTACTCGAGATTGATTAATATCAAATCCTATTGTTTGATATTTTTTTCCGAACTCTATTGCTAAAGGGAGGCCAACGTATCCGAGACCAATAATTCCAATTTTAATTTTTTTCACGTTAATAATTAATATCTGTAATAATCAGGCTTATACGGTCCCTCGATATTGACTCCAATATAATCAGCTTGACTCTTACTTAACTCTTCTAATTCAACTCCTAAACGGGATAAATGCAACTTAGCTACTTTTTCATCTAAATGCTTTGGTAACATATATACTTTATTTTCATAATCTATTGAATTTTTCCAAAGTTCTAATTGAGCTAAAGTTTGATTTGTAAATGAATTACTCATTACGAAGCTTGGGTGTCCTGTAGCACATCCAAGATTAACTAATCTGCCTTCAGCTAAAACTATAACCTCCTTACCGTCTATATCGTATAAATCAACCTGAGGTTTAATTTCTACTTTTTTATCGCCATAATATTTATTCAACCAGGCCATATCAATTTCATTATCGAAATGTCCAATATTACAAACAATGGCTTTGTCTTTCATTAATCTAAAATGTTCTTCTTTCAAAATATCTTTATTTCCCGTTGCGGTAACAATTATATCTGCTTTTGAAATAATGTTTTTGATTTTTTTTACTTCATATCCATCCATACTAGCTTGAAGTGCACAAATTGGATCAATTTCAACAACTGTAACAATTGCACCTGCACCACTGAATGAAGAAACTGTACCTTTTCCAACATCGCCATAGCCAACAACAATAACACGTTTTCCAGCCATCATAATATCTGTTGCTCTTCTTACTGCATCTACAGCACTTTCTTGACATCCATATTTATTATCAAACTTTGACTTTGTTACAGAATCATTAACGTTAATGGCAGGAAGAGGGAGAGCTCCCTTTTTTACTCTCTCATACAATCTATGAACACCAGTTGTCGTTTCCTCAGAAAGACCCTTTATATCTTTAACTAGATGTGGATAATCATCAAGAACCATATTAGTTAAATCTCCACCGTCATCAAGAATCATATTTAATGGCCTTCTTTCATCTCCAAAGTACAATGTTTGTTCAATACACCAATTAAATTCTTCCTCATTCATACCCTTCCAAGCATAGACTGGGATTCCAGCCGCTGCAATAGCTGCTGCTGCATGATCTTGAGTCGAAAAAATATTACATGAACTCCAAGTTACATCTGCACCCAATTCAACTAATGTTTCAATCAAAACTGCAGTCTGAATAGTCATATGAAGACATCCAGCAATTCTTGCTCCTTTTAAAGGTTTTTTATCTCTATATTCATCTCTTAAAGACATTAAACCTGGCATTTCTGCTTCAGCTAATTTTATTTCTTTTCTTCCCCAATCAGATAACGAAATATCTTTGACTTTATAAGGAATATATTTTTTTTTCATAATCTTAAATATTAAATTCTATTTTTAATTTATCGACAAAATCTAATTTTTCCCAAGTAAATAACTCTACTTCTTTTACAATGGTATTGCCAGATTTATCAATGAATTCTTTTTTTATAACTTTTGGATCTTTTCCCATATGTCCATATGATGCTGTCTCAAAGTAAATTGGTTCTCTTAATTTTAATCTTTTTTCAATATAGTATGGTCTCATATCAAAAATTTTAGCAACCTTTTCAGCAATCTTTTTGTCAGAAAAATCAACTTTTGAAGTTCCATATGTATTTACAAAAATACCCATGGGCTCAGCTACACCAATGGCATATCCAACTTGCACTAAACATTCTTCACATATTCCTGAGGCAACAATATTTTTAGCAATGTGTCTAGTTGCATAGGCAGCACTTCTGTCAACTTTACTAGGATCCTTTCCTGAGAACGCTCCACCACCATGAGCTCCTTTTCCTCCATAAGTATCCACAATAATTTTTCTACCAGTAAGACCAGTGTCCCCGTGTGGTCCTCCAATAACAAACTTTCCAGTTGGATTAATATGATATTTTATATCATCATTAAATAAATATTCAAAATTTTTATACTTACTTTTTATTCTTGGAATAAGTATTGATTTTATATCATTTTTTATTTTCTCCAACATAATACTCTCCGAATCAAAATCGTCATGTTGAGTTGAGATCACAATATTTAGAATTTTTTCAGGTTTGTTATTTTTTGAATATTGTAAAGTTACCTGGGATTTTGAATCAGGTCTCAAATAATTAATCTCTGATGATTCTTTTCTTAAAATTGCCAATTCCTCTAATATTTTATGTGATAAATCGAGAGCTAAAGGCATAAAACTTTTTGTCTCATTACACGCGTAACCAAACATAATCCCTTGATCACCAGCACCTTGATTCTCAGCTTTATCTCTTTCAACACCTTGGTTAATGTCTGGTGATTGTTCATGAAGGAAGGACTTTACTTTACAACTATTAAAATCAAATAAATATTCTGGTTTTGCATAACCCACTTTTTTAATAACATCTCTAGCTATTTGTTCTTCATTAATTGAAGATTTTGATTTTATTTCGCCAGCAAGAATAACTAAATTTGTAGTAACCAGCACTTCACATGCAACTTTTGAATTCTTATCAAATGCCAAATAATTATCAATTATTGCATCACTAATTTGATCAGCAAGTTTGTCTGGATGACCTTCACTTACTGATTCTGATGTAAAAATATAACTCATTATATAATTTTAAAATTAATTTACTGCTCTTCCTTTCATTTGTTCCCAATCCCTATTTTTTCTAATTATGTCATTAGTTTGTCTTACTGCCTTTAAAATGTTACTTTCTGAATTTAACTTTTCAGATAATGAGATTAAAGCTGACAAATCTTTGGGAAAACAATGTCCTCCAAAACCTAAATCACCATCAGGACCAGGAACATTTAAATGAGATTTTCCTATTCTATTGTCATATAAAGCGTACTCCAATACTTTATCATAATCTAAATTTAATTTCAAACACAACTGGTATATTTCATTTGCAAATGAAACCTTAGTTGCTAAAAACGTATTAGTAAAATATTTTATCATTTCTGCATGAGTCGAACCGGTCTTAATAACATTTGCTTTAGGAAAAACCTTGTTGAATAAGCTTTTTAAAATGGTTGTTGCAGGCCTTGGACCTCCTAGAATTACTCTGCTCTGATTATTGAAATCCTCTACAGCGTTTCTTTCTGTAAGAAATTCAGGATTAAAAACAATTTTATTATTAATGTATTTTTTATTAAAATTTTCTGTCGTACCTGGTGGGACAGTTGACTTGTTGACTATAATAATATCTTTTTTATCATCAAAAAGTTTTAATGTATTTTCAACTATGGAAATATCACAGGACCCATCTTTATTCATAGGAGTTGGAAGACAAATAAAAAGAATTCTACATTTTTCTTTTATTTCTTCTATTGAAGAATTACATAAATCATTATTTATATCAAATGTAAATACATTGAAAAAATTTTTGAATTTTTCAAATACCGCATTTCCAACAAAACCTTGTCCAATTATACCTATATTCATAGCTTCGCTAAAGCAATCACAATTATGACTACAAATTTAATTATGTAAATTAAAGTACAACTACTTTTCAAATATAATTAGCCCTGGTTGTGTTGTACCTGTTGATGAAATCATGAAATTTATCTTTCTTTTTATTCTATTTTCAATTTTTGGTTGAATATCATCAACGTATTTTTTAT
>MDTG01403118.1_pt1 | contig 21701 bp, 22 predicted proteins | sample 811421 | NCBI WGS metagenome assembly MDTG01 (sample SAMN05326645, study PRJNA326480) | marine metagenome | isolation source: seawater | place: Pacific Ocean: South East | collected 2011 | reverse complement strand
CCAAATTATTTTGATCCTTTTTTAATGCTTGATGAATTCGGATCTGAAAATAAAGATGATTATATTGCAGGTTTTCCACCTCATCCCCATAGAGGAATTGAAACTGTTACTTACATGTTGGCTGGAGATTTTGAACATAAAGATAGTATGGGTAGCAAAGGTAAAATGTCATCAGGAGATGTTCAATGGATGAAAACTGGCAGTGGCATAATACACTCAGAAATGCCTACTATGAAAGAAGGAAAACTTCATGGTTTTCAATTATGGATTAACATGCCAGCAAAATTAAAAATGAGTAAGCCTGAGTATCATTTTATTGATGCAAATCAAATGAGCACACACAATGATAATGATAAATCAATTAAAGTAATTGCAGGTAAATTTGAAGAAGCTGAAGGTCCTATTAAGGGACATAACATAGAACCAATATATTTAGATATTGAATTAAATAAAGGTAAAGAATTTAAATTTAATTTACCTTCAACACACAATTCTTTTGTTTATTTAATTGAAGGTGAAATTAATATAGGCGATCAAAAGCATGAAAAAGTTAAAGACTCTACTCTAATTTTGCTAACTAAAGGTGAAAAATTAAAAATTTTAGCTAATTTAAAGTCTAAATTTCTATTAATATCTGGTAAACCAATTGGAGAAAAAATTGCAAGGGGAGGACCTTTTGTTATGAATACAAAGTCAGAAATATTAGAAGCTGTTGAAGATTATCATAATGGAACTTTTGTAAAATAATGAAAGCAATACAAATATCTAAAAATGGTGGTCCAGAGGTATTGGAACTTAAAGATATAACTTTAAATAAACCAAAAGATGACGAAGTTACAATTGAGCACAAAGCAATAGGTATAAATTATATTGATACGTATCACAGATCTGGACTTTATCCTTTAAAACTTCCTTCGGGCATTGGTCTTGAGGGTGCTGGTATTGTCAAAGAAATTGGCTCAAAAGTAAAAGATTTCAAAGTAGGAGATAAAGTTGCTTATGCAGGAACTCCTTTAGGATCATATTCTTCACATAGAAATTATCCAACTAAAAATCTTGTTAAAGTTCCAAATGAAATTGATTTAGAAATCGCAGCAACATTAATGACAAAAGGCCTAACAACTTTTTATTTATTACATAAAACATATCCTGTTAAACCTGGAGAAACAATTTTATTTCACGCAGCAGCTGGAGGAGTTGGTCAGATATTTGGTCAGTGGGCAAAAAGTTTAGAATGTACTGTAATAGGAACAGTTGGATCAGATGAAAAAATTGAAAAAGCAAAAAAGAATGGCTATGACTATGTAATTAATTATAACAAAGAAAATTTTGCAAAAAAAGTTTTAGATATAACTAATAACAAAGGTGTCCCTGTTGTTTATGATGGTGTAGGAAAAAGTACACTCGAAAATTCATTAGAAAGTTTAAGTACAAGAGGAATGATGATTTCATTTGGAAATGCCTCAGGTCCTTTATCAGATATTAATGTTCCAAAATTAATTCAACCCAAAGGATTGTTTTTTACTAGACCTTCTATGCAACAATATTTAAGTACTAAAGAAGATCTAGAAGAAGGTTCAAAAATATTGTTTGAAAAAATAAGTTCTGGAAAAGTAAAAATTGAAATATTTAAAAAGTATAAATTAGAAGATGCAAAGGAAGCTCATAAAGATTTAGAGTCAAGAAAAATACTTGGTCCTGCAATAATTATACCTTAGTCCAAATCAATTTTCATATCTGACAAATGCAGCTTTAATGTCTCTGTAGAAACAAATATATCTCTAATAAAAAAAATTACAGAAATGATCATGGCTAAACAACAAGAACCAAAAATAAATCTTGCAAAAAACAAACTATCTAAATAAAGAGCAAACACAGTCATCATATTAAACAAGAATCCAAAGCTTGCAAAACCTAGAGTAAATTTCATCCATCTAACTCTTTCATTTAAATTAATCAGCTGTTTTTCCCACTCTGGTGGAATATGTTTTTCCCAAACGTATTCATCATGTATTTTTCTAATCAAATTACTCAATGTATGAAATCTATTTGCATAGACACTCATTAAAAGTGGAATAGCAGGAAACATTAGTGCGGTTACGGTATAATCAACATTCATATCGAATCAATTTGATTATGAAACTAGCCTTTGCTATTTACAAGTAAATTATAATGAAAAATCTAAAATTATTCACTGAAGTAACCAGACTTGATAAACCGACTGGATATATGTTGTTATTTTGGCCATGCATATGGGGATTGGCTATAAGTTATAATTTTAACAATGGCATTAATAATTTTATATATTTTTCTTTTTTATTTTTTTTAGGATCTGTGCTTATGAGATCGGCCGGATGTATTGCTAATGATATTGTAGATAAAAAAATAGATCAGAAAGTTGAGAGAACAAGAAATAGACCTATTGCTTCAGAAAAAATTTCTATAACTTTAGCAATTATTTATGTATTAATTTTATGCTTAACTGCTCTAATAGTGCTTATTCAATTTAACAAATTAACTATCTTGTTAGCTTTGGCGTCTATGCCCTTAGCTTTTGCTTATCCTCTTATGAAAAGATTTACATATTGGCCACAACTTTTTTTGGGTATCACATTTAATTATGGTTTAATTCTAGGATGGACCTCAATACAAAATGATATTGGAATAGAAATAATCATATTATATATAGGAGCCATATTTTGGACACTTGGATATGACACTATTTATGGATACCAAGATATTAAGGATGACGAAATAATTGGAGTAAAATCTACATCAATAAAATTCAAAAATAACCCAAAAAAATTTTTATCATTATGTTTTATTATTTTATCAATTGGAATACTTTTGACGGGGTATTTGATGAATTTTAAAATTTATTACTTCATATTTATGGTTTTTCCTATATTCCATTTATTTGGATACCAAATAATAAAATTGGATACAAATAATCCTGAAAGTTGTCTCAAAATGTTTAAATCAAATAATTTGTTTGGATTTATTTTACTGTTAAATTTATTAATTGGAAAAGCTTTTTCATGACAAACTTAGATATAATAAAAAGGTTGTATAATGATTACACCAAAAGATTTGTCTCTAAAATAGCCTTATCAGTATTCTTTTCATTATTAGTTGCGGGATCAACATCTGCGATTGCTTGGTTACTAGACCCTGCAATTAAAAAAATTTTTGTCGATAAAAATCAAGATCTTATTTTAATTATACCTCTGGCGATTGTTTTGGCTTTTTCTACAAAAGGAATATCTTTATATATGGCTAGAACAACTTTAATTAGAGTTGGTCAAGATGTTACTAAATTGATTCAGTTTGATTTGATTAAATCTATTATCAAATCAGATGTTGAATTTGTTGAAAAAAAACATTCAGGCAAATTTTTAGCACACCTTACTTATGATATAGGAATGATTACTAATTTAGTCAGTGGTGTAATTTTAAATATCTTTAAGGATACACTAACTCTTATTGGATTGCTGGGAGTTATGTTTTATCAAAATTGGAGATTAGCATTATTTGCAATTATAATGATTCCTTTTGCAACTCTTGTTGCAAGAAAACTTGGTAAAAGAATTGGTAAAGTTACAACTGAGGCACAAGAAAAAACTGGTAATCTAACTTCTTATTTACTGGAAGTTTTTAAAAATCATAAAATTATAAAAATATTTCAAAGAGAAAAGCTAGAACATGTCAGAGCAAATAAATTTATTTCTGAATTGAAGGAAAAAATTACGAAAATAAATATTGTTTTAACTAGATCAACGCCTGTCATGGAAGCTTTAACTGGCTTAATGATAGCTGGTTTAATTTATTATGCAGGTAAATTAATAATCAAAAACGAAATTGAAATAAATAATTTCTTTTCATTTTTAGCCGCAATGATGCTTGCTTATCAACCAGTAAGAACTCTTGCAACGCTAAATATGGCTGTAAGTCAAGGTTTGTCAGCAGCCAAAAGAGTACTTCCAGTAATCGATTATAAAAATAAAGTAGCAGAAAAAAATAATGCAAAATTTTTAGAAGTAGAAAAAGGAAATATAGAATTTGTAAACGTTCAATTTAAATATAATGAGGAAGAAAAAGAAATATTAAAATCAGTAAATTTAAAATTAAATGGTGGAAGAATGTCTTCTCTAGTAGGTCACAGTGGTGCGGGTAAATCAACAATATTGAATTTAATTCCAAGATTTTATGATGCTGTTTCTGGAGATATTTTAATTGACGGTAATTCAATTTACGATTCGAGTATAACTTCTTTAAGATCAAATATTTCTTTAGTTTCTCAAGATATTACTCTTTTTGATGACACTGTAAAAAACAATATAGCTTATGCTATTGATGAAGCTAAAGATGAAGAAATACTTGAAGCTGCGAAACTATCATTTTGTGATGAATTTATTAAACAAATGCCCAATGGCATCAATACTCTAATTGGAGAAAATGGAGTAAGACTTTCAGGAGGTGAAAAACAAAGATTGTCAATTGCTAGAGCCATGCTTAAAAAAAGTAAAATAATATTACTAGATGAAGCAACTTCATCTTTAGATGCTGACACAGAGAGTAAAATTCAGGAGGCGCTAAATTACTTAACTAAAGATAGAACAACTTTAGTAATAGCTCATAGACTATCTACCATAATGAATTCAAACAAAATATTTGTTGTTGATCATGGAAACATTGTTGCGGAAGGCAATCATGATGATTTAATTAAAACTTCATCGATTTATAAAAATTTTTATGAAAAACAACTGAGAAAAGATTAATGTTAATTTTTTATAGGATAATAATCCTTATTTTAATAATTATATCCCCTATAATAATATTATACAGAATTTTTAAGAACAAAGAACACCATAAAAGATTTTTTGAAAAATTTGCAATACCATCTAAAAAAAAAATAAATGGAAAATTAGTATGGATTCATGGATCTAGTGTAGGTGAAATATTAAGTATCATGCCAATTATTGAAAAACTTGAAAAAAGAAATCATATAAAGCAGATTTTACTTACTTCAAGTACACTCAGCTCTTCAAAAGTTTTTCAAAAATTTAAATTCAAAAAAACGATTCATCAATTTTTTCCTATCGATAATGATTTTTTAGTAAAAAAATTTTTAAATTATTGGAGACCCTCAGTAGCATTATTTGTGGAATCAGAGATATGGCCAAATTTCATTTTAAACATTAAAAAAAGAAATATTTCGCTAATTCTTCTAAATGCCCGTTTAACAAAAAAAAGTTTTAAAAAATGGTATAAAATTTCTAATTACGCTAAATATATATTCAGATCTTTTGATCTTTGTTTACCTCAAAATACTGAAACTCAATTTTATTTAAAAAAATTAGGAGCTAAAAATATTAAAAAAATTGGGAATCTTAAATTTTCAGAAATTAAAAAAAATATAAAAGATCAATCAAATTTAAAAATTAATAATTTTTTTAAAAATAAGAAAATTTTATTGACGGCTGTAAGTACACATAATACTGAAGAGATGTTTTGTGCAAAAATTCACAAAAAGTTTCTTAAAAAAAATTCAAATCTAGTTACAATTATAATACCTCGACACATAGATAGATGTTTAAAAATAAAAACAGAAATCGAAGAAATAGGTCTAAAGGTTCACCTTCATTCTTCTAAAAACAAGATATCAAATAATATTAATGTGTATTTAGTTGATACCTTTGGTGAAACTAAAACTTTTCTAGAGATTTCAAAATTAGTGTTTTTAGGAGGATCGATTGTTAATCATGGAGGTCAAAATCCTCTTGAGGCTGCTAGGTTTGGATGCAAAATAATCCATGGTCCGAATGTTTCAAATTTTAATGAAATTTATTATCTACTTTCTCAAAACAATATTTCTCATAAAATAGTTAATCTGAACAGTGGGATTAAATCAGTAAAAAAATTTCAATCAAAAAAATCTATATCGAAAAAAAACATAGATAAATTAACAACTATAGGAAATAAAATTTTAAATGAAAATTTAAATGAAATTAACAATTATATTTAAATGAAAATTAAAAAACCAAGATTTTGGGATAATAAAAGAAAAAATTTTTTAGCCTTATTGCTTTATCCTCTAACTTTATTTTTATTCATAGTAAATTTAATTAAAATTAATAGAGCTAAACCAAGGAAAAAGATCAAGACCATATGTGTTGGAAATATCTACTTAGGTGGTACAGGAAAAACTCCATTATCCATAAAATTGTATAATCATTTCAAATCGAGTTTTAAAACTGCCATTATAAAAAAAAAATATTCTGATCAAATAGATGAGCAAAAATTAATTAGCTTACAAGGAAAGCTATTTTGCGAAAAAAGTAGATTGAACGCTTTAGAGAAAGCAGAAAATGAAGATTTTGAATTAGCTATTTTTGATGATGGTTTGCAAGATAAAAAAATAAAATATGATTTATCAATAGTTTGTTTTAATTCAATGCTTGGATATGGGAATGGATTGCTTATACCAGCAGGACCGTTGAGAGAGAATTTATTTGCTTTAAAAAAATACAATATTGCTTTTATTAATGGAGTAGAAACTAATCAAAAGTTAGTAGATGAAATTAAAAATAATAAAATTAAAATTTTTGAAGGATATTATGAATTTGAGTCATTAAATGATTATGATTTAAATAAACGTTATTTATTATTTTGTGGTATTGGGAATCCTGATAGTTTTCTTGATCTTGTAAAAAAAAATAATTTTAATGTAGAAAATAAATTATTTTATCCTGATCATTACCAATATAGTGACGATGATATTAGGAAGATAAAAAAAATTGCAAAAGAAAAAAATTTGAACATAATCACTACTGAAAAAGATTACTTAAGATTAGATACTTTAAACAAAGAAGGTATAAATTTTATAAAAATAAAATTAGTTATTAAAAATGAAAATGAGTTTTTTAACTATATTAAAAAAAGTTTATGAAAATAATTAAATATTTTTTTGAATTTGTTTTTATAAGTTTTTTACTAATAATATTCAAAATTATTGGTTATAAATTGGCGTCAAATTTTGGAGAAAAAATTGGTAAATTTTTTGGACCTTTTTTTAGATCAGAAAAAAAAATTTTAGAAAATTTAGAATTATCAAAAATAGGTAAAGATCATATTGAAAGAAAAAAAATATTAAGTGAGATGTGGGGAAATTATGGAAGAATTTTATCTGAATATGTGCATCTAAAAAATTTTAGAACAAATAAATTAAATAATTTAATTGAAATAAAAGGTAAAAATTACTTGGATGATATTAAATCTAAAAATAAAAAAGTAGTATTCGTTTCAGGACATTTCAGTAACTTTGAATTAATGGCACAGCAGCTAGAAGTTTGTGGTCTTGATGTTGCAGCAATTTATAGACCTCTGAATAATATTTTTTTAAATAAGTACATGGAAAGTATTAGAATAAATAATATTTGTAAAAAACAAATTCCAAAAGGAAAATCTGGATCTAGAAAAATAATTGAGTACTTTAATAAAGGAAGCTCAATAGCGCTCATGATTGACCAAAGAGTTTCGGAAGGTATTAAAGTTAATTTTTTTAAAAGACCAGCATTTACGACTACATTGCCTGCACAATTAATTAAAAAGTTTAATTGTGAAGTGGTTCCAATTTACATAGAAAGAAAGAATAATATATATTTTGAAATGACTGTTAAAAAACCTTTAAAATTTGATTATAATAATTCATTGGAAGACATAACTTTAAGCTTAAATGAAGTTCTAGAAGAAATGATTATAAAAAAACCTGAGCAATGGATTTGGTCACATAATCGCTGGAAATAACTAATTTTTGTCTTTTTTAATTGAAGCCTCAATATGAGAGTAATAAGCTTCTTGTAGATCAACATTCCAATAATTTAAATTATTTAAACTTATTTTTTTTCCAGAAATTGCACATATAACATGATCTCCATCTTCAATGATTTTGAAATTATTGGGTAAATATTCTAATTTTGCTAATTTTTTAAACATTTTTAGTTTATATATTAATATATGATTGTTGGAATAATTGGAAGTGGAGGAAGAGAGCACTCTTTATGCCATTCTATTAATAAATCACCTCTGATTAAAAAAATTTACTGTTTCCCTGGGAACGCAGGTACAGAGAATATTGCAGAAAATATAAAAATAGAAAATTATAATTTTGAAAATTTAAAAAGAATCGTTAAAGAAAAAAATATTGATTTGTTAATTGTAGGCCCAGAAAAACCGCTGGTTGATGGTATGGTTGATTTTTTTGAAAAAGAAAAAATTAAGATATTTGGCCCAAATAAAATTTGCTCTCAATTAGAGGGTTCAAAAATTTTCACAAAAAAAATATGTGAAAAGTATAAAATACCAACAGCAAAATTTGGTATTTTTAAAGATAAAATTCAATCACTAAATTTTTTAAGCAAATCTAACTATCCAATTGTTGTGAAAGCAGATGGCCTTGCATCTGGAAAAGGAGTTTATATTTGTGAAAAGCTAAAAGAAGCAGAAGTAGCAATAAGTGAAATTTTTGATGGTAAATTTGGTGTAGCTAAAAATGTTTTGATAGAGGAGTTTTTAAAAGGTGAGGAAATGAGTTACTTTATTATCTCTGATGGAATTAAGTTTGCAAAATTTCAGACTGCCCAAGATCATAAAAGAGTTTTGGAAGGAGATAGAGGAAAAAATACAGGTGGAATGGGAGCCTATTCTCCATCAAACATATTAGACAACAAGCTTGAGAAAAAAATTTTAGATAAAATAATAAAGCCTACTTTAAAGGCGATTAAAGACTTGGGAACAGAATATAAAGGTTTTTTATATGCAGGACTTATGATTGTAAAGAATGAGCCTTATTTAATAGAGTATAATGTTAGAATGGGTGATCCAGAGTGTCAAACAATACTGCCAAGACTAGAATCTGATTTACTGAATATAATTTTAGATTGCTGTAATAAAAATTTGAAACCTGATCAATTAAAATGGAAAACAAAAAATAGCCTTTGTATTGTTCTTTGTTCAAAGGGCTACCCGGATAGTTTTAAAAAAAATGTTTTAATTAATAATTTAGAAAAAATTAAAATTTCAGAAAATGATAGAATCTATCATGCTGGAACTTATTTAGATCAAGGGAAAATTTTTTCAAATGGTGGTAGAGTTCTTAATTTTGTATCACTTTCAGAGAGTTTCAGTCTATCTAGAAAAAAAGTGGTCTCATTAATAAATGATTTGAATTGGTCGAATGGTAATTATAGAAAAGATATTGGTTACAAAGTAATAGATAAATGAGAATTATTAGTGGAAATCATAAAGGTAAGAAAATAATAGAACCAAAAGATAAAACTACAAGGCCTCTAAAAGATATTACAAAAGAGGCTTTATTTAATGTTTTGCAACATTCTACTATTTTTAATTTTAATATTGTTAATGCAAACATATTGGATTTATTTTCTGGCGTAGGATCCTTTGGGCTAGAGTGTTTGTCGAGAGGAGCATCTAGAGTTTTTTTTGCAGAAAATTATAAACCTGCAATTGAAATTTTAAAAAAAAACATCACAATATTAAATTATAAAGAAAGATCCGATATTATTGAAAAAGATATTTTTAATAAGAATTCTTTTGATAAAATTAAAATAAATTTTGATTTAATATTTGTTGATTTACCATTTAAAGAAGAGCGTCTATTAGAATTATTTTCAATCATAAATAAAAAAAAACTTCCTAAAGATGATAGTCTAATTATTTTTCACAGACATAAAAATACCAAAGATGCTTTTCCAGACTATTTTAAAATTATAATTGAAAAAACTTATGGAAAATCAAAAATTATATTTGGTAAAATTTAAAATAATATTTTTTTTGTTTCTTTTTTAATTAGTTCGACAGACGGTTGATCAAAAGGGTTAACATTTAAGAACCTTCCTAACAAAATAGTTTCTAAAATAAAAAAACAAAATAATTCTCCTAAAACTTCTTCAGATCGATTTTTTATATTAAAGGTTCTAAAGGGAATTTTTTCTTTTTTAAAAATTGATTCAGTAGCTTCTTTTTGTGATTTTATAATTTTATTAATATCTAAATTTATTAATTTTTTATGCGTCGTGGGCAAATTTTTTTTTTTGATAATTTTTGAATTATTTTCATTTACTGAAAAAAAAGTGAAAAATGATTTTTTTGGTCCATCAAGATAAAATTGCATTAAACTATGATTATCCATTGGCATAGATGAAATCACTGGCAAAATTCCTTTAGATTTCTTTCCTAAACTTTCTCCAATTAATTGTTGATACCATTTAAATAAACTTTCTGATTTTTCATCGTAATTTAGAATTATTGAATTTAAATATCCTCTTTTTAATAAAGAGATTATACTTGCAACATTAGATATCAAACTTTCTGTAAATTTTTTATTTTTTATAAGGTAATTAAATCTTTTAAATTTGTTTTCTTTAAGTCCCATTAAAATTGCAGGAACCATGCCTACTTCAGATAGCACTGAATATCTACCACCAATAAAATTATTATGTTCAATTATTTCAGCTTTTAAACTTGCTGCTAGTTTTAATATGGGGCTATTTCCATTTTCTGTAATTATTAAATTTTTATCATTTTTATTTAAATATAAGTTTGAATTAACTATTGTTTCGAGAGTATTACCAGATTTTGATATTATTAAATTAATATTTTTTTTTTTAAAATTCCAATTTTTTTTAGAATAAATATTATCAACAAAAAAAAATTCTTTTTTAATCCTATCTTTCAAAAAATCATATATGGCTCTAGCTCCAAGTATAGAACCTCCCATACCAAAAATTCTGTAGGATTTATTTTTTTTCAATTTTAATATTTTTTTTTTATTAAAATTATATTTATACTTTAAACCTAAAGATTTTAGTAATTCAGAATTATTTGAGTTTTTAATTAAGCCTATAAAATCTTTATAAAGTTTGAAATTTTTTTTTTCTTTTGCAAAATTTTTGTGTGAAATATTTTTTGTAATCATTACTATTCATTAATTTTTTTCAGAATTGATTCTTCAACAGGTAAATTTTGATTACTTTCCTCAGTGCTGCTATCTTTTTTGTTTATAAGCTCTTTAATATCATCATTATCACTTTGATACTTCTTCTCAGATTTTCCATCTGGACTTGGAAGTTCATCAAAATCTGGTGGCATTGTCAGTGGGTTCTTTTTTTTGACTAAGAATTCATCGCTCTGCTCTGATCTTTTTTTTCCTTGGATAGTGTCAGCAACACCTCCGCATGAGTTTAGAAATAATAACGATAAAATGATAATTATGATTTTTTTATTCATTGTTATTCTTATAATTTAATAATTCAGCAAAAATAAGACAAATAATTCCTAAAGATATAAATATATCAGCAATATTAAATATAAACCAATGAAATCCTTTATAATTAATATCTATAAAATCTGGTACTGCAGAATAATATATTCTGTCAAATAAGTTCCCCAAAGATCCACCTAAAATAATTAAATAGAAATACCTTCTAAAATCTATAGATTTATAAATTAAATATATAATAATTAAATTAATTAAAACTATTAAAATTGTTATAAAATTATAAATTACAGAATTTCCTAAGGAAAAGAGTCCAAACCCAATTCCTGTATTCCAGACTAAAATAAAATTTAAAAATTGATTGATATATATATTTACCTGATTAGAATTTTCTGCAATATTTAAAATATAAATTTTAGAAACTCTATCCAAAGTAAAAATAATGACTGGTATTGATAAATTAAATAATATGTATTTAAGTTTAAAATTATTCATTAACTAGACTAGTTGTCCATGTCTTTCGCATTTGTCTTTTCTAATTTTCCAACAAATTGGACATTTGTTTCCTTCAGCCTTAATAGTTTCTACTTCGATATTTTCTTCAATTTTTTCATCATGAACTAATTTAGCATATGAAGTTATACATAATTCAGAAAAATCAATATTTTTTCCAAAATTAAAAAATTTATCTTTAACTTTAATTTTTATATCAGCTTCTAAGCTTGAACCAATTAATTTAGAGGTTCTTTTATTTTCAATGCTAATGTTAGAAATATCTCTTATCTGCAATAAATGAGACCATTTATCGTTTAATTTTTCATTTTTCCAATTTTGTGGAATTTTAACAAATTGTTTTAAATGAATGCTATCATTTTTTTTTCCAATCAATGAAAAAATCTCCTCAGTAGTAAAGGATAATATTGGAGCAAACCATTTAAGTAAACATTCAAGAATAATATTTAATACTTTTATACAATTTTTTCTTTTTTCTGAATTTTTTGGATCACAATAAAGTGTATCTTTTCTAATATCAAAATAAAATGCTGAAAGATCTACTGTACAGAAATTTAAAAGCTCCTTATATAGATTGTGAAAAGTGTAGGATTTAAAATTTTTCTGAAATATTTCACTTAAAACAAAAATTTTATGAAGCATATATTGTTCTAGTTCAGGAAGACTCTTTAAATCTATTTTTTCGAAATTTGTTTCTGAAAAATTGTCATTCAAATTTCCAAGTAAATACCTAAATGTATTTCTTATTTTTCTATATGCTTCTGCGTGTTGTTCTAAAATAGAATAATCAATTCTTAAATCTTCAGCATAATTAGATGCTGTAACCCAAACCCTTAAAATATCTGCACCATATTTTTTTAATATATCTTCTGGTGCAATTGCATTTCCCACAGATTTCGACATTTTGTGTCCTTTCCCATCAACAACAAATCCATGAGATAAAATAGACTCGTAAGGAGCTCTTCCTCTTGTTCCACATGATTGAAGTAACGATGAGTGAAACCAGCCTCTATGTTGATCTGATCCCTCTAGATACATTGATGCTGGCCATTTTAAATCTTTTCTTTTTTCAAGTACAAAAGAATGTGTTGATCCACTGTCAAACCAAACCTCAACAATATCACTTAATTTTTCATAGTCTTCTGCTTTATATTGATCTCCTAAAAATTTTTGAGGGTCATCTGAGAACCAACAATCAGATCCTTCTTTTTCATATATTTCAGCAATATTTTCAAATATTTGATCATCAACTAAAACTTCACCAGTTTTTTTTGAAATAAAGATTGGAAGAGGAACTCCCCAAACTCTTTGTCTAGATACACACCAATCTGGTCTAGTTTCTATCATGGATTTAATTCTTTCTTTTCCTTTACTAGGATAAAATGCTGTCTCATTGATTGCTTTAAGAGCTTTTTTTCTTAAACCATGACTTTCCATTGAAATAAACCACTGTTGAGTTGCTCTGTGTACCAATGGAGCTTTGGATCTCCAAGAATGTGGGTAAGAATGGTTTAGTTTTCCATTAGCTAAAAGATTTTTTAATTCTTTTAATTTTTCTATGACAATAGAATTAGCTTTAAAAACATGAGTACCTTCAAAAATAGGAATATTTTTTGTATATCTTCCATCATCATCAACTGTTTCTAAAGCTTTAATTCCATTATTTATACATAAGTTAAAATCGTCAGGTCCATGACTAGGTGCACAATGAACAAATCCAGTCCCTTGATCTATTGTAACAAATCTTGCCTCTAACATAGGAATGTCATATTCATAACCAATATTAAAAAAAGGATGTTTGCATATAGTTCCTGAAAACTCTTCACCAGAAATTTCTTTTAAAATTTTAAAATTTTCTATTTTACAATCTTTAATTACAGACTCTAAAAGATCTTTTGCAATAATTATTTTTCTATTCTTAAAATCATTATCATCCTGAAGATGAATAATTAAATAAGTTAAATTTTTGTTATAGGCCAAAGCTTTATTTGCTGGAATTGTCCAAGGAGTAGTGGTCCATATAATTATTTCAGAATCTTTTAGTTCTTTTAAATTGGTCTTCTTAATCAAAAAAGATGTATAAATCGTATCTGAGACATGATCCATATATTCTACTTCAGCATCAGATAAGGCAGTTTTTTCGACTGTAGACCAAAGGACTGGTTTGTATCCCTTATAAAGGCTTCCTTCTTTTAAAAACTTTCCCAGTTCTCTAACTATTTGAGCTTCAGCATCAAAGCTCATAGTTGAATAATAATTTTCCCAATCTCCAATAACTCCTAATCTTTTAAATTGGTCTTTGTGAATCTTAATCCATTTATTTGCAAATTCTCTGCACTCTTTTCTAAATTCAATAATTGGCACCTCATTTTTATTTTTTTTATTTTTTTTGTACTGTTCTTCGATTTTCCATTCTATTGGTAACCCGTGACAATCCCAACCTGGAACGTAAACTGAATCTTTCCCATCCATTTGATGAAATTTAATTATAATATCTTTGAGTATTTTGTTTAATGCAGTACCCATATGAATATTTCCATTTGCATATGGTGGACCATCGTGAAGAACAAATTTTTCTTTGCCCTTAGTAGAGTTCCTCAATTTATTATATAAATCTATTTTATTCCAGTATTCTACCAAACCAGGTTCTTTTACTGGTAGATTTGCTTTCATTGAAAAAGCAGTTTTAGGTAAGTTAATATTTTCTTTGCTCATCAAAATTTAATTTATTTTTTTTGCAATCCTTAGATCTAGTTTAATTTGTTTTTTTAACTGATCAATTCCTCTAAATTTTCTTTCATCTCTTATAAATTTTAAGAATTCAACTGTTATTTTCTTATTATAAAGATTTCCAGAAAAATTAAATATATTTACCTCTAAAATTATTTTTTTTTGATTAAAAGTGGGTCTATATCCTAAATTTGCAATTCCATTATATGTTTTTTTTAAATTTTTAGATTTTACCTTTACTGCATAAACACCTGGCTTTGATATTACATATTCATTTAGATTAATATTACATGTTGGAAATCCAATTTTTTTTCCTAATTGTCTTCCCTTTTTTACAACTCCTTCTATAGACCAATTTCTATTCAAGTAACTATTTGCTAAGTTGAGTTTTCCACTTTGCAAAAGTTTTCTTATTAAAGTGGAAGAAACTAATTTATTTTTTTTTTTTAAAGGTTTTGGATTCACAATTTTATATCCAAAATATTTTTGAAATTTTTTTAAACTTGAAACATTTCCTTCTCTTTTATGACCAAACCTAAAATTATTACTAACAAAAATATATTTTGCTTTAATTTTTGAATATAAAATTTTTGTGATAAATTTTTTATAATTTTTCTTTGAAAATTTTTTGTCAAATTTTTTTATGATTAAAAAATCAATATTAAAATTCGACATAAATTTTATTTTTTGATTTAAATTTGATAATCGATAGTTTTTTAATTTTTTATTAAAAAACATTTTTGGAATTGGATTAAAAGTTATTACACCAATTTTTAATTTTTTATTTTTTTTATATTTTTTTGCTAAATCAAATAATTTTTGATGTCCAATGTGAAGGCCATCAAAATTTCCTATTAATAAAATAGAATTTTGATGTTTTTTTAAAATATTAAAATTTTTATAAATTTTTATTTTTTTTACCATTTTAATTGTGACTGAGTATAATTAACATCCACATTATAGTTATCTAATAAGTTTTTTAGATTATTATTTGTTTCACTTTTGTGAATACCATTAGATATAAATAAAGAACTAAAATTCTGAATATTTGCTCCCTTTATATCTGTATTTAAATTATCCCCAATACATAAAACTTTTTTATTTTTTATGTCAGTTGCAAGTTTATAAACCAATGGATAAGGTTTTCCAAAATAATCAACCTTCCCTCCTGACTCCTCAAATATTTTAGCTACTGAGCCTGCACACAATTCTCTTTGGTTTCCTCTATCAACTATTAAATCTGGGTTAGTACAAATCATTTTTTTTGATATTTTATTTTTAAATAATTCTTTATAATAATTAAGATTATTTTCATATTTTTCAAAAAGACCAGTACATAATATAAAATCAGAGTCTTCTATATTTTCTACCTTATTTTTTTGAAATAATTTAAAAAGATCAAAATCTCTAGGTGGGCCAATATGAAAAAATTTTAAATTTTTTAAATCTATGGACAAATAATTTAAAGCAGCCTCTCCTGAAGTATAAACTTTTTTACATTTTTCTTTATCTAAACCCATTTTTTCAAGAAATTTAATAACTGTCATGTTTGGCCTTGGTGCATTTGTTAACAAAATATATTCCTTCTTTAATTTATCTAATTCATCAAGAGTTTTGATAGAGTCATGAAATAGCTCTATTCCATTATGAATAACTCCCCATATATCTATGAAAAAAAGATCATATTCATTCGATATAGATTTAAGTCCTTTTTTGTCTAAATTTACAGTCATCATGAACATATAACTTAAAAATCTTTATATTTCTTAGTTTTTTTGATGCCTTTATATTTAACCTAGTACTTGAAATAATAGATTTCTGTCTTTATATGATCACCATACTTAAAGGAGTTTTATATGAAATTTAGACCTTTGCATGACAGAGTGTTAATTGAGGTTTTAGATAGCAGCGAAAAAACTGCTGGTGGAATTATAATTCCAGATACTGCACAAGAAAAACCACAGGAAGGAAGAGTTGTGGCTATAGGTGGAGGAGCAAAAACTGAGGATGGCAAAATAATTCCAATGGATGTTAAAGTTGGTGATAAAGTCCTATTTGGAAAATGGTCCGGTACAGAAGTTAAAATTGACGGAAAAGAATACAGCATAATGAAAGAATCAGACATTATGGGTATTTCAAAAAGCAAATAAGAAAAATAAGGAGATTTTAAAATGGCTAAAATAGTAAAATTTGATTCAGATGCAAGATCAGCAATGCTTAAAGGAGTTGATATCCTCGCAAACACTGTAAAAGTTACTCTTGGTCCAAAAGGAAGAAATGTTGTTATTGATAAATCCTATGGCGCACCAAGAACTACCAAAGATGGTGTAACTGTTGCAAAAGAAATTGAACTTGAAGAAAAATTCGAAAACATGGGTGCTCAAATGGTTAAAGAAGTTGCTAGCAAAACTAATGATGAAGCTGGCGATGGAACAACTACTGCTACAATCCTAGCGCAAGCAATAGTAAAAGAAGGATGTAAGTACGTAACAGCTGGAATGAATCCTATGGATATTAAAAGAGGTATTGACGCTGCAGTAGATATAGTAAAAGAAAAATTAGTATCCTCTGCTAAAAAAGTAAAAGATAGTGATGAAATTGCTCAAGTTGGAACTATTTCTTCGAATGGTGATAAAGAAATAGGAAGTATGATTGCAAAGGCTATGCAAAAAGTAGGAAATGAAGGAGTAATAACAGTTGAGGAAGCAAAAAGTATTGAGACAGAACTCGAAGTAGTAGAAGGAATGCAATTTGATAGAGGTTATTTATCTCCATATTTTATTACAAATGTAGATAAAATGACAACTGAATTAGATAATCCTTTAATTCTTTTGCATGAAAAAAAATTAACAAACTTACAACCAATGGTTCCACTTTTAGAAGCAGTAGTACAAGCAGGAAGACCATTAATGATTATTTCTGAAGATGTAGAAGGTGAAGCCTTGGCTACATTAGTTGTGAATAAATTAAGAGGTGGTTTGAAAATTGTAGCAGTTAAAGCTCCAGGATTTGGAGACAGAAGAAAGGCTATGCTTGAAGATATTGCTATTTTAACTGGCGGACAAGTTATTTCTGAAGATCTAGGAATTAAATTAGAGAATGTAAAATTAAATGATCTTGGATCTGCTAAAAAAGTAAAAGTTGATAAAGAAAATAGCACTTTAGTTAGTGGATCAGGTAAAAAATCTGATATTGAATCAAGATGTGCACAGATTAAAGCTCAAATTGAGGAAACAACTTCAGATTACGATAGAGAAAAATTGCAAGAGAGACTAGCAAAACTTGCTGGTGGAGTTGCAGTTATTAAAGTTGGTGGAGCTACTGAAATTGAAGTAAAAGAAAAAAAAGATAGAGTTGAAGATGCTCTGAACGCAACAAGAGCTGCCGTAGAAGAAGGAATAGTAGTTGGCGGAGGTTGCGCTTTACTTTACGCCTCTGAAGATCTAGATAAAGTTAAAGTAAAAGGTGACGACCAAAAAGCTGGTGTAGAAATAGTTAAAAGTGCTCTACAGGCTCCTATTAGACAAATCACCAAAAATGCAGGCGTAGATGGTTCAGTTGTAGTAGGAAAACTTCTCGAAATGAAAAAATTCACTCATGGTTATGATGCTCAATCAGAATCATATGTAGATATGTTTAAAGAAGGCATCATAGACCCAGTAAAAGTTGTAAGAACTGCATTACAGGATGCTGCTTCTATTTCAGGCCTATTGGTAACAACTGAAGCAATGGTAGCTGATAAACCTCAAGAAAAAGATTCTGGTCCTGCTGGAATGCCTGGAGGTGGTATGGGCGGTATGGGTGGCATGGGTGGCATGGGAATGTAACCCAAAACTAAGTAATTAAAAATATATAAACCCCCGAACTTCGGGGGTTTTTTTTTGAGCCATTTTCATTATATTGCAATTATGAAGTTATTTATTTTGTTTTTATTTTTTGCTTACTCTTCAGCGTTTGCACATCAACCAAAACTAATTAAGTATTCACCTAACTTAAATGAACCTCATGATGTAGTTGAACCAGAAATTTCTAAAGCTTATTATGGAAAACTACTTGGTGAACCACATTATTATAAAATCGAAAGTGATGTGGAGTTTTCTTTTTATACTGGAATTACTATTCCTAAAATTGATGATAACGTTAAATGGATTTCACTTGAGGTACTTGATCAAAATAATAATTCAATTTTTTATGAAAATGGTAGAAAATATAATTGGAAAGCGTGGTATGAACCTTACGCAAGGGACTGGTATTGGATTGGCCCTCAAGTAGGTACACACAATGATAAAGAATTTAAAAGTAGTTTAAAACTTGAAGCTGGAACTTACATAATTAAAGTTTTCAATGATGATAATCAGGGAAGTTATTCTTTGGCTGTAGGAGATATAGAATTTTTTGGTGCAAATATATTGGAAAAAATATCAATTTGGGCTCCAATACTTTTTTATATTGGGCCTTATATGGATATTTTCTATTGGAATAAATTTGATATACAAGCATATATTCCTCACTTAATTCTAATTATCATTATATTCGTTTTATATAAATTGATAAAAAAAATTTTAATAAGATTAAATAATCAAGATAATAAAATACAGTGATTAAGAAAATATCTTTTTAACTAAAAAAAGACCTAAGGCAACTGATGGTCCTACTCCAAAAGCAAATAATAAAGTTCCTAATCCAACTGTTCCTCCTAGGTACCATCCAATTGAAACTACAGTAATTTCTAAAAAAGCTCTTACAGCAGCAATTGGAAAATTAGTTTTTTGTTGCAAACCGGTCATAAGACCATCTCTAGGACCTGGACCTAAATTGGCAATCAAATAGAAACCACTTCCCAATCCAACAACTAAAATAGCCACTATGGCCATAATAATTTTAAAAAAATATGTTTCAGGTGTTTCTATAAATGCTAAAGATAAATCAATCATTATTGCAATAATAATTGCATTAAGTATCGTTCCCATTCCTGGTTTTTGATTTAAAAAAATCCATAAAAAAATTACAAATAAACTAGTAAAAAATGTTATTAATCCTATAGAATAATTAACATGCAATGAAATACCTTGAGCTAAAACACTCCAAGGAGAAGCGCCTGTTAAAGATACTAGCAAAAGTCCTTCGCCGAGACCAAAAAGTGTGAGTCCAAAGCATAAAAATAGAAACGTAGAAATTTTTGGTTTCAAATTTAATGGTTTTTTTGAACTCCATTCAGTTTTTGGTATTTTTTTTATAGTTAAAAACATTTTTTTTGAATAATATTTATATAATCATTTTTATAATTCAATGAAATGAAAAAATATATTTTAATTTTTATTATTTGTATTATCCCAATTGAGGCTAATACACACTCTAAGCATTACGAGGGAATAATTAAAATTGAAATGGATGTTATTAGAAATGGAAAGAAAATAGGATATAGTAATTATTTTTTTGAGCATGGTGAAAAAGAGATGACAGTTAAAAATTACACAAATTTTACTGTAAATTTACTAGGCTTTAATGCATTTTCTATTTCAAGCGAAGCAATAGAAAAGTATAAAGATGATAAGTTGATTTATTTTAAATCAACAACTTTTCAAAATGATAAGGAAAAATACGTTAATTTGAAGTATGATCAATCTATAAAAAAGTTTGTTATAGATGGGTCTTCATATAAAGGAACTGCTAGTCTAAATTGTGTTATAGGAAATTGGTGGAATCACAAAATACTTAAAGCAAGCAAGCAAATAAGTCCTGTATCTGGAAGTATAAAAGAACAGATTGTTACTTTCATAGGAAAAGAAGATATTGTTATAAACAATAAAAAATATTCTACAGATCATTTTAAACTGGTGTCAAAAGATAATAAAATTGAAGAAGATAAAAAACTAAATTTTGATATTTGGTATGATCCAAAAAATAATTTGATTTTAAAAGTTTCTTATTCCAGGATGGGTAACTGGGAGTATAAGTTAAAAAATTATGAATAAATAAACTATGTCAATTTGGGGAAGTTTAATTGGTGGTATGATTGGTTTTTCTCTTGGAGGGCCTTTTGGCATGCTTTTAGGTTCCTTGCTTGGAGGAAAAATTTCAAGAGGAAGATATTCTCGAGGAGGTTTTAGATCATCTGCTCAAACTCAACAAATTTTTGCATTATCACTTATTATTTTATCTGCAAAATTAAGTAAAGCCGATGGACAAGTTAGCCGTGAAGAATTGATTGCTGTCAAAGATAAATTAAAAATTCCAGAAAATGAATTAGATCAAGTAGGAAAAATTTTTAATAAAGCAAAAGAGGAAAGCACTGGATACGAGCCATATGCAAAACAAATCGCTCAAATTTATAAAGGAAACTTAAATATATTAGAAGAAGTAATTAATATTCTTTTTTATATTGCTGAAGCAGACGGAAACGTGAGTGAGTCAGAGTTAAACATGATTAAAGATATATCTAAAATATTTGGCCTAAATCAATCTCAATTTGAAGGTATAAGAGAAAGTAGAAAATCTTCTGATAAATTAAATCCTTATATTGTTTTAGAAAGTAATCCAAATGATGATATTCAAATTATTAGAAAAAGATATCTAAAGTTAAGTAAAGAACATCATCCTGATCTTTTGCTAAATAAAGGAGTTCCTGAAGAAGTTATTCAAGAAAGTAAAAAGAAAATGAGAGTAATAAATTCAGCTTGGAACCAAGTTCAAAAATTGAAATCTAACTAAAATTGTTCTTCCTCAGTTGAGCCTTCCATGGCTGTTGTGGAGCTTTTTCCTGAACTAATAGTATTAGATACAGCATCAAAATAAGATGTGCCTACTTCTCTTTGATGTTTTACACTTGTATAACCATCTTTTTCTTTTGCAAATTCTTGTTGCTGTATCTTAGAATAAGCTGACATACCTTCTTTTTTATATTTTTCTGCAAGTTCAAAAATCGCAATATTTTGGGTATGAAACCCTGCTAAAGTTATAAACTGAAATTTATATCCCATATCACCAATATTTTGTTGAAAAGTAGATATTTCTTTTTCGGATAAATGTTTTTTCCAATTAAATGAGGGTGAACAATTATATGCTAATATTTTTCCAGGAAATTTATTATGAATTGCATCTGCAAATTTTTTTGCTTCTTCTAAATTTGGAGTAGCAGTTTCGCACCAGATTAAATCAGCAT